>Ga0209700_101833_pt1 | contig 44023 bp, 16 predicted proteins | sample SiratroredBW_FD_187528 | JGI IMG/M metagenome (GOLD analysis project Ga0209700, IMG submission 187528) | Root nodule microbial communities of legume samples collected from California, USA - Siratro red BW (SPAdes) (version 2) | ecosystem: Host-associated > Plants > Roots > Nodule | place: USA... | reverse complement strand
ATTTGTTAAAATTTGGTTAGCTTACCCTTTTCTTTGGTTGTATTGTGTTTGATTTTCTATCTGTGATGATCGTGTCTTGACACGGGAGCAGATGGTGCTGCAGATGGATCTTTGGGAGATCATCTAGTTTGAAGGATGCTGTTAGGAATAGTGCATTATTTTGAAAAAAAAACTTATATATGATATTGTAAATATATTTTGAAATTTCAGTTTAGCTTTATTATGTAATTTTGATATATGTTAATTATGGGATACTGTGAGATACACATGATGATAATACTTTAGCTGTCATAGTAGAAGCTTTAATTTTGTGGGGTTTTACAGTGACGCCTTCACAATTTTTTTATCATGTTATTTTATCTTAATAAATGAAAATTTAATATTTATATTAATTTAAGTTTTAAAATTTAATATTTATATTAAAATTTAATATAATTTTATTTGATATATTTGTAAAAATATATAATTTACGTCAATATATAATGTGATACCGTTCAATACATGGTTTTAATCAGTAACAATATAATCAGATATTTCTATTTTATATTAATTTTGACATTAGAATATTAGTAAATTGCGTATTTAGAGTATTTTTTCTTATCTTACCACTATTTCCTCTCTCTTACATCTATAAAGTGTTATTTTAAAATATTATTAAAATACAAGAAAACAATTGGTATACACTGAATAAGAGAATATATTTTCTTATATAATGTAATATATTATATAATAATAATAATAATAGTAATTTAACGTATAGTCAAAGAATATTAGCCATGAAAATTTGAGGAAAGTGTATGTATCATATTGAAACTTGAGTTTATCCAAAATTAATTTTGAATTAAAATAAATTGAAATAAATTGTTCATATAATAAAATATATATACCATTGTTATTAATTTACTTTTAAAATAAAGCATTCAAAAAAATTTATATATTAGTCTTTAATATAAAAATATTAAAAAAATATATTTTAGTCGTGATCTTACAGTTTTTTTCTTAACGGTTCCATGTGTATAGACACTGTTTTATTATTATATATGATAAATTAAGTGATTTATGCATGAAAATATAAAAAAATATATTGAGATCCAATTATGATATATGATAAATTTATTAAATTTTACGGTAAATTCTTCAAAAAAATTATACCATCATCAGTCTCTATTTGTTCGGTACCTTATGAAAAAAAAAGATAAGATCATAATTTTTAATCATTTGATAATATATACTTTTACATTAATTATACATGAGAAAAATGTACTTAAATTATATTTTGATTGATCTGAACATAAACTACTCAGCATGGGAAATTAACAGAGCAAGTTGTTTTGTATACAAAGAGAATATATATTCTGACAAAGAAGACATTTTTATACATGAAAGAAAACTAATAAATTTTGACGGTAAATTCATATATAAAAAAATCAATTAAATTACATTATTAATTCAGATTGTCATGTAACACAAATTTTATATTTATTTATAAATGAAATTTAATTCAATTAGATGTTTTATTTAAGACAGATAAATATAACAAATTATTCTTACAAGGATTTGTTTTTCCATAAGTGTGTGAAAGAGATAAACTGAGAAGTGATATCTAGATTTCAGTTATGTTTAGTAGTTTATTTAATTATATACAAGAGATGTATGTGACTTGGTAGGTTTTAAACTTTATTAGATAATAATTTTATTTAAGTTGAGGGATGAAAATTGTCATTTTAGATGCAGTAGTTACTATAAACAAAATTTGAGCTTAATAAACAAAATTTGAGCTTAATAAATAGAAATTTGTGGTGACAAATAGAAATTTGGGAATCTCTCTCCCTTTCACTGAAAACTTTCATATTTTCAATTTCTTATCCATTTATGATTCTTTGATTCTTTTTCTCTCTCTTAACAATAAATCCTATTCTATTATTCTCATTTCCTTCATGAAATTCAACTTACAAACTAAGAGATATAAGTATAACATTAATATAAAGCTTGTCTTAGATAGGTTTATTTTCCAACTCTTCACTATCAATTAACATATACCCTTAGGGGTTGTTGTATGAGAAAAAGTTTTGATTTTGAACTTCTTTGTGGGATGTTTGGCGAGTAGGTTTAGATAATCAATGAGTTTTTGTATGACATTCTTTTATTCAATATTTTAATTTTGCATGAATTTTGCATGCTGAAGGTTATGAAACAAATAATAATTTTGTTAATTTGTCTGATTTGAGAATATTTTTTTAATTGATGAATCAAATCATTATTGTTGTTTCCAAGTAAGCTATAAATCTTATTTAGTAGTTGATGGAGAATTAAGTATTAAGTGAATATGAAAATATAAATAAATATAGTGTTGTTAATATAGGCCTCCAATTTCACACCAAATAGTAAGATTGTTTCATACTCAATTATGGTTATGGATTAGGTTTTCAATGTAATATAATAGAATTGTGATTTTTTTTTTAACATAAATTTGAATGCCAATTATATTGTGTCTAGCTTATTAGATGGGATGATTATTTATTTATGAACTTTAAATAATTCTTAATGAAGTTTAGATAACTCTTAAGAGTTATCCTTATTTTTAGTATACAGATCAAGTAGGAATTTGATAGATGATGATTGTATAGAAGTTATGTTGGAAGAGTTTTATAGAATATGATAGTTTTAGATTTTGCTATGAATACTTTAATTTAATATTGGAAGTATGAAATTGGATAACTTTACTAAACTTTAAGATTTCTTAAATGATAGTATGTGCATTGTTTATATAAACGAACACTTTTGCTCAAACAAAGAATAATTTGACTAATTTTAAAAAAAAAAATTCAATTAAAGAAAGACTAATTCAAGAGAAATTTACTAATTTGAATAAATCATCAATTCAAGTAAATTATTATCTTTTAAGGATATAATTCATTTAAGATAATTAGTTTAAACTTTTAAATATTTTCTTTTAAATATAAAAATGGTATTGCTTAAATGACATCTATGGAGTTTCATTTGTAGATGTGGATCAAGTTAAGAAAATTCTTTCTAATGATATTTATCTTTGTTTGATAGAATGTTTTTTTTTTTAATATATGTTTAAAGGTTGTAATTGTTATATACTATATTATAACATGTGAGATATAAATGAATTAATGACATCATTACCAGAGAGATGAGTTAAACATATAGTATAAGTATTGAATTACACAATGTTAAAAAGAGATATAGAAATTTTATTAATAACTTATATAATATAAATGATCTTATGAGACAATTAATATTTAAGATAGGTAAATGGTAACACAATATCAATACTTGTTTCTTTTTACTAGCAATTAAAGTTACTTGCTTTCTTTGCTAAAATAAATTGTTGATTTTTAATGATTCAAATCCTTCCCAAATAAAACATGTAGTAGTTTAACTTCAAATCCCACTTAAGAGTAAAATTACTCTATAAGGCTGGTGGTTTTAAATTTAAATTAACATTTTTTTTTCAAATTTCAATAATTTATATTTTAACATGTAATTTATTTAATGTTTCAGCTTTTATTTTTCTTCACTAAATTTGATTTTTTTATTAATTTATTTATTACTTATTTTAACTATTGTTGTGCATATATACTTTAATTTATCTCATTTTTAAATTCATTTAAATTAAAAAATACTGTGACGTGACGTTAATTATTAAATATAAAAACAAGACTAAATGAAAAGACAGTGTAACAGTGAGTCTGCTCCAAATACATAATAAAAGAATAATAATCTTAAAAAAAAAAAAGATTAATCCTACATCCACCCAAACAGCACAAAGCCATTCCGGCATTTTCGGCACTGCAATTATATTCACATGTATAGTATTCAAATCACCCTCAGAAGCTACCTTTTTCTTTATTTATTTATTTTAAATTCTCTTTTAAATACTCATGCACACTGTTGACTCAGCCATGACCATATATATTTTTTAAAATATTTATCTATAATTCAAAATTTTCATTTTCATTTTATTTATTTAATGTCGAGATAGTTTTTACATTCTAACAAAATATTTTTAATTTTTAAAGAATGTAGTAGAAAACCGAAAAGAAAAAGAATAGCGTAATGGCAAGGTCGTAAATTATGGAGAAATGTAGGGTCATTTTCCGTCGGTTCAACTTTTTAATTTTTTCAATTTAAAAAAAAAAATGAATGTAGCTTGCTTCTGTTTTGAGCTCTCTCTCTCACAAACACACTCACTCATTCCTCAGCCATAGACGTACACTGTGTTTCTTTTTCTGTGCTTTTTATAATTCTCCTTCGCTTTCTCTCTCTAAAACTTCACGTTCTCTCTCTCTCTCTAGCTCCCTCTCCCGCTTCTCTCTCATCTGCAACTGATTTTGCAGATCATAGTTCCCTAGATTCTCCCATTTCCTTTCCGCGAACTTCGTCGCTGACCACTGCATCACCGGAATCCGCCGAGCGCCGCCGTCGTTCCTCGATCGCCTTGTTCGGCCGCAACCTAGCGCCTTGCCGCGGTGCCAATCGCCTCGTTGGAGCACGCTAGAGTGGTTCCTGCGCCGCAGGAAGCTGCGGAACAAAGCTTCAATTCGGTGAGTGCGAGATGGAGCGGTAATTATGGTGGATTCGCGTGCTGGAGGAGGTTTGGAGCTGTTGGAGCGAGGGTTTGAGTGGGTGAATTGATGAATGGAAGGGTTCGGGTAAGAGAACTGGTGAATGTAAAAGATTAGTGTTTAGATTTGAGGACAAAGTGAAAGTTTCTAATTAGTGCTGTTTGTGTTTTTTTTCTTTTTGCTGGTTTTGTTTTGCGTGATGTCGCGGACTGGTAGAATGGCTTCGGATCTTAGCAGAACCGGCCCTGTGGAAAGAGACATTGAGCAGGTATAATATATAGAATATATATATACATATATATATATATATATATATTTATATGTATATTTATATGTATATTTATATGTACGAATGTATGTATATATATTTTGTCAATTTCTTTGGAAACTTATCTCTTTAGCGCCGTGCTTTGAAATTTATTTTGGAGTATTGTTTGCTTTTAGATGTTGTTAATCTGTGTATGCTGTGCGTGGGTTGTACAGTGTTGGCAATGTTCTTATTTTCTGTTTGTTGGGGGGCATTGTAAATTTGGGACGAGGGAGGGGATAGGTAATTGGCTTAATTTAGCCAGGAACTTAAAATTATGGATATGTTGATGAATGTCTATAGTTTCCTAGTTTGACTGCCAGCTAGGATTGTATCATCAGCTGAAGCTAGTTTGTAATTGGCAGTGAAAAATCTTGGTGGTTTTGATCTGTTATTTTAAGTTTTCTTCTTTGAATTCAAATTTGTCTTTGAGTGTGTTTATGTGTAGTTAAGTGTGTTCAAAGATTTGTTTACTTCTTTTGGGGCTAAATAATTAGATATTTGACAATGTGAACATTAGATTGTTTATTTCTTGGATTTATTATTCAGTAATTTTACCATTTACGAGCCTTTCTAATTAATTATTTTTCACTTTTATGGATTATTTGGGTGTTAGTTACTGTGTTCTGCCACAGGAAGACAAGGTAAATGCTATTTTGTATGGCTCTAAAACAAGCTGTTTGACTATTATATTGACTAAATGGCAAAAGAGTTGGATATGCTCTTTTATATGGCCTGGTTGTAGTAAATTTTGTAATAGCGTTCACTCAGTTGTTGCTTTGTTATGTTGAGTTTTGGACTTTAGCAGGCTGCTCTTGGTGCTTTTCAGTAATGTTATGCATGTGCTATGCTTATTCAGTGATTTCTCTATGTTATAAGTCTTGTATCTTCAGATGTGCTGTACATACTGGCTGAAATCCTTAATTGATCTTATTGACAGGCCATTACTGCTTTAAAGAAAGGGGCCTGCTTGCTCAAGTATGGAAGAAGGGGAAAACCCAAGTTTTGCCCCTTTCGTCTTTCCAATGTGAGCTTGTACTTTTAATCTGTAAATTATAACGAATCCTTGTTAAAGTGTGTTCACAATTTTTTTCTTCAAAGAATTGTATTTGGCTTTAATAAAATCCTTGGTCTTTCTACATTTTATTTTGTATTTATTTATTTTAAATAGTGGTGAAAAAAATTATTGTAAGTGATTGTAGGGGACCTTGAAACAGATTAGATTGTGAAAATTATGAGATTTGAATGCTTCATGCTCTACTAGAAAAATTATAAATATTAAAGAAAGATTAATCAATTGCTCACCATCAATTAGTTTAGCTTAAGATTAGGTTTCTCAAAGTGTTTGCAGTAACAACATTATGAAATTTTGATAGTCACAATGATTATGGTATTGAGCTTAACATGGATTTTCAGCAACATATTGAAAATATGATAACTTAGATGTTTCTTTTAGTAAAACCATTGAAAGTGGACAACGGTGATTAGTTTACAGGGAAAATTTAGTAGATTATGGTGGGATACAAATTCTGGCCCACATTAGAAGGATTTTATCTGGTTAAGACACCCATTGTGCCAACATTAAAAAATGGGAAGCTGGCCTTCAAAAGGTCATGCCAAATCTTGTTAAAGCAAGCACTCTAATCCACATATCTAGAGTTTGAACGTAATCATTCATGGTACCTTATTGACCACCATGCCATATCAAACTCTTGTATATGGTGGTTATGCATACCATTTACGGAATAACTTTCATGCCATTTCATGGTTTGAAGTATGTATGATTGTCTTGTTATTCCCATAATCTTGTTTGTGGTTTACTTATATTATTTCCATAATTTATTTGTTTTCATTACATTAAAGTTTGTTTTTAGATGTTTTCCAGTAACAGAAAAGTTAAAATTTGATTTCTCTATTTTTCTTTTCAGGATGAATCTGTTTTGATATGGTTCTCAGGGAAAGAAGAGAAACACCTTAAACTGAGTCATGTCTCCAGAATTATATCTGGACAACGCACAGTAAGTTTTTAATTTGACATGTAAAATCATTATATTGTTTTGCTTCTTTAGATTTAGCCAACAGTGCCTTACCATGTTGAGATAGCCAGTTATAAGATAGTTCCGTTGAAGTTGATGTTTGTATGACTTATACAGTTTGTGTCACCTATCTCTATATGTACTTATGAGTGTGACCACCATTGCTAGAAGTCAAGATTTCTAGATATGATATATTTCATTATCCATCTACAGTAAAAGGCTTTGTTTCTTTAGTATTATGAATAGTTTACAGTATACCTGTTTGTGGTAACTACTATTAGGTTGTGTTTTGCTTTGAGGAACATGATGTTTGCTGTTTCAGTGTCCTATTCTAATAAGTTGGCATTTATCTTCAAAGACTTTACTCATGCCTTTTTGACTTTCGGCATCTATGGTGAATTCTTTTCAAGTAATAAGTTTCTCTGTTATGATTGATAAAAAATGGCCCTACTCTTTTCAGCCTATCTTTCAAAGATATCCTCGACCTGAGAAAGAGTACCAGTCATTCTCTCTTATCTACAATGATAGGTCACTGGACTTGGTATGAATTTCTTCATTCCTCTCCCTTTGGACTTTTTTGCTGCAGTAGTCCTGTTGCTTTACTTGTACGGATGTTATTGATTTTGTGAACAGTACCAATAAATTTTATATAACACAGTTTCATGGCTTGATTATTTTCTACTAGATATGCAAGGACAAAGATGAAGCTGAAGTCTGGTTCAGTGGTTTGAAAGCATTGATTTCCCGTAGCCATCACCGGAAGTGGAGAACAGAGTCAAGAAGTGAAGGGATTCCGTCTGAGGCTAATAGTCCTCGAACCTACACTAGAAGAAGTTCTCCGTTAAATTCTCCCTTTGGCAGTAATGAAAGCCTGAAAAAGGTATTAACGTATTGTTTATGTCCCTTCTATTTTCTCACTCTCTCTCAATTGCAGTTGAAAATGTTTATTTAGAGAAAATTTGTTTGTTCTATTCAGGATAGTGGGGATCACCTTCGCCTTCATAGCCCATATGAGAGCCCCCCTAAGAGTGGTTTGGATAAAGCATTGGATGTGGTTTTGTATGCTGTCCCTCAAAAGGCTTTCTTCCCTCCAGATTCTGCCAGTGCTTCAGTACATTCTGTGTCGTCTGGAGGATCAGACAGTATGCATGGTCACATGAAGACAATGGGTATGGATGCTTTTAGAGTTAGTCTATCAAGTGCTGTTAGCACATCTAGCCAAGGTTCTGGTCATGATGATGGTGATGCTCTAGGGGATGTTTTCATTTGGGGGGAAGGCACAGGTGATGGTGTTCTGGGTGGAGGGAATCACCGAGTTGGGAGTTCTTTGGGTGTTAAAATGGATTCTCTATTTCCCAAAGCCTTGGAATCTGCAGTAGTTCTTGATGTTCAGAATATTGCTTGCGGTGGACGACATGCGGCCCTAGTGACCAAACAAGGTGAAATTTTCTCCTGGGGGGAGGAATCAGGTGGCAGACTTGGGCATGGTGTTGACTCTGATGTTCCCCATCCAAAGCTTATAGATGCTCTAAGTAATACAAATATTGAACTTGTAGCTTGTGGGGAATATCACACATGTGCTGTGACACTTTCTGGTGATCTTTATACGTGGGGTAATGGTACATACAATTATGGCCTTCTAGGACATGGAAATCAAGTGAGCCACTGGGTACCAAAGAGAGTAAATGGCCCCTTGGAAGGCATACATGTTTCATATATTTCTTGTGGACCATGGCACACTGCTGTTGTGACATCTGCTGGTCAATTATTTACTTTTGGTGATGGTACATTTGGTGCTCTAGGTCATGGAGACCGAAAAAGTGTTTCATTGCCAAGGGAAGTAGAGTCCCTCAAGGGTCTTCGTACTGTGCGGGCTGCGTGTGGTGTTTGGCATACAGCTGCAGTTGTGGAAGTCATGGTTGGAAATTCAAGTTCCAGCAACTGCTCTTCAGGGAAGCTGTTTACTTGGGGTGATGGAGACAAAGGTCGACTTGGGCATGGTAATAAGGAAGAAAAACTTGTCCCTACCTGTGTTGCCCTCATTGAACCCAATTTTTGTCAAGTTGCTTGTGGACATAGCCTCACTGTTGCACTTACCACCTCTGGCCATGTCTATACAATGGGTAGTCCTGTCTATGGCCAATTAGGCAATCCTCAGGCTGATGGGAGGCTACCAATTCGTGTTGAAGGGAAACTGTCAAAAAGTTTCGTGGAGGAGATAGCTTGTGGTGCGTATCATGTTGCAGTTTTAACTTCAAGGACTGAAGTTTACACTTGGGGAAAGGGTGCAAATGGCCGTTTAGGCCATGGGGATACAGATGATAGAAATTCCCCAACATTAGTAGAAGCTCTGAAGGACAAAGATGTCAAAAGTATTGCGTGTGGAACTAATTTCACTGCAGCTATATGTCTGCATAAGTGGGTTTCGGGTGTTGACCAGTCTATGTGTTCGGGCTGTCGTATGCCATTTAATTTCAAAAGAAAACGACACAATTGTTACAATTGTGGACTTGTTTTTTGCCATTCATGTAGCAGTAAGAAGTCTCTTAAGGCTTCAATGGCACCAAACCCCAACAAACCTTATCGTGTTTGTGATAATTGTTTTAATAAACTTAGGAAAACAGTAGAAACTGATTCTTCATCTCATTCTTCTGTGAGCAGAAGAGGAAGTGTCAATCATGGGTCCCTGGAGTTAATTGATAAGGATGATAAATTAGATTCCAGATCTCGTAATCAACTCGCCAGGTTTTCTTCAATTGAATCCTTCAAACAAGTGGAAAGCAGATCTTCAAAGAAAAACAAGAAATTGGAATTCAACAGCAGCCGTGTCTCACCTGTTCCAAATGGGGGTTCACAATGGGGTGCATTGAATATTTCTAAATCTTTTAATCCTGTTTTTGGATCATCAAAGAAATTTTTTTCAGCTTCTGTACCTGGATCTAGAATTGTTTCCCGAGCGACATCCCCTATATCTAGACGACCAAGTCCACCTCGTTCAACTACACCGACCCCAACGCTAGGAGGTCTTACATCACCAAAGATAGTTGTGGATGATGCTAAGAGGACTAACGATAGCCTCAGTCAGGAGGTTATTAAATTAAGATCACAGGTATCTTGCTTTATGCACTTACTGTCAGTATTTGCTTTTCTTGCTTTAAATGTAGTAGAATTTTAACAAAATGGATTCGAATGGCTCTGTATTTGTATTACAACTGGTCCTTTGTTATGATGCTAATTTTTGTGAATTTGTCTGATGAAATGAGCTAGACACTGTGATAATGAAGACAAGAAGTAAGTTATATGCTATTATGATATTATATAGTATTATGCCTGGACGCATGTAGCAAGATGAATATTCATTGCAAGTCAGTGAGTTGCTCAATTACTTGCTGTATTTTATTATAATAATCTGGACATGAATACAATTTAAAATCCAGGAGATCATAAAATTTCGGTGTGTGCTAGATGTGACAATTCACCGATGAAGGTAGTCAGGGTTTGTGATTTAAACTTCTATCTCATAAAAAGGTTAACAGTCAGTAGATTTTTTTACAGTGGATTTTTTTCTTTCCCATTCGTGTTTTGGAGGGTTCAAGGAATCAATTATAGAGAGCTTCTTATCAACTATCTTCTATTATTCTTTCATAAGTGGTTGACTGTTTGACATAGAGGATGCCTGATCTGTATAACTTACTTTCGTAGGGTTGAACTGATTCTTTCCACCTTCCTTTCTCCCCTTTATTTTTCTGAACTTTCAATAAAGATGTTTAAATCACTTGGTTTTATATTTGTGCCTAATAATTTTTTTCCCTTGTAGGTGGAAAACCTGACTCGGAAGGCCCAACTTCAAGAAGTTGAGCTGGAAAGAACAACTAAACAGCTAAAAGATGCAATAGCAATTGCCGGGGAAGAGACTGCCAAATGCAAAGCAGCAAAGGAAGTAATAAAGTCACTCACTGCTCAGGTTGAAGCCTTAATCTCTTAAATTACTAATTAGACTATTACAGCCAAAAACTTAGTGATGAAGAAAGCGAAAAAAAATTCTTTACATTTAATGGGTGGGAGCCTTTTATTAGCGGTTATGTCCAGGATTTTTTTTTTAGCCAAGCAATATATTCGAGATTGGTTGATTAACTCTAATTTACCCTAAAATCAAATTGTAAAGCCATGAAATGTGACATTTACAGAGTTCCAATCAAGCCTGATTCAATTTCATGCCCAACATAGTGGATTTTTTAAAATCTTTAAGCTTGTATAGCTCCGTTTTAAATTTGTACTGGATGTATCATAGCAAGGCTAATTGATCCAAAGTTTATTTGTTCCTGTCCTGAGCAGTTGAAGGACATGGCTGAGAGGCTACCTGTTGTACCTGCTAGGAATGTGAAATCACCATCTCTTGCTTCTTTTGGTTCCAATCCTTCTTCCAATGATGTTAGCTATGCTTCCATTGACCGATTGAATATTCAAACATCAAGTCCAGAGGCAGATTTAGCTGCATCGAACAACCAGTTACTTTCAAATGGATCAAGCACAGTTAGTAACCGAAGTACAGGTCACAATAAACAGGGCCAGTCTGATTCAACAAATAGAAATGGGAGCAGAACAAAAGACTCTGAATCCCGTAGTGAAAGCGAATGGGTCGAGCAAGATGAACCTGGTGTTTATATTACGCTCACCTCCCTTCCAGGAGGTAAAATAGAGCTTAAGAGAGTTCGCTTCAGGTATGCAGTATTTTATGAACGTTTTTTTCCCGGCCATTCTACATTTTACATAACTTCACATGCGAAATTTGTTAATGTAAAATATGATATACTTTTATGGAAGAAAAAGTAGGATATAATAATATACATGGTGTTAAAACCCTCGACGATCATTATTCGTACGTCGGTGACATTTTCATTCTAATGGTAACTTAGTTGCATATTCCTGTGTTTCATGTTGGGATCAATTACATATTTTCTCTATTTCACTTCCCACTGTAATGTTTGTAGTTAGGTATTGGTCCGACAAACCAGATAACTGTACAGCATTTCACTATTAGCAATTTTATAATCTTAGTTTTATCCTTTAACATTGGTAAATGTAGTCGGAAGAGATTCAGTGAGAAGCAAGCAGAGCAATGGTGGGCCGAGAATCGCGCAAGAGTTTATGAACAGTACAATGTGCTCATGATTGACAAGTCTACTGTGGGTGTTGGGGGTGAAGACCTGGCTCATTGACATGACAACTTGTAAATGAGATGTTTTTCATCATTTTGGCTGGGATTAGAGCAAGACCGCACTGATCAATTTCATTTGGCTTCCATCTAATATAAAACGAACGAGGGAAGCTGGGGTTTGGCATAGTAGGAGAGAGAATAGGGATTGATTGTGATTTGTAATTCCTCTTCGTTTTCTTCTTCATCTTTGATTTCACTTTCCATTTTTTCCCTATATGTACCTTGTGTGGGGGTTGAGGGTGAGAAATGTAAATTCTTAGTAGGTTGCAGGCTCTGGTTGAAAGGAGCTGCAGTGTAAATTTCATAAGCGAATGCATTTGCAAATTTTTCTTCTACACGGGATATAAATTCCTTAAGCCATGGGAACAACGGCACTAATTAGCTAAATATATTTACATGACCCTGCCATTTGCCTACTTTCAATTTTCCTGCTCTTGCACCTATACCAAGTCGGAGACATTTAACGGCGAACACTTGCACCACTTTTTTATTCATCAATATTTAATCATAAATGTGTGGGTATATATATTATCAGTTCACATCAGGTATCAAATTCTGCTATTCATTTTTATAAAAGTTCAATTTTACAAACTTAATTGTCAAAATCTCTCGATGAATATAAGAAATTAAATGAGCCAGGTTCTTCCAGACACGTAATCTCTTAGTAGAAATCTGTTTACCTTTTTAATTTCATATGACATGTTAAACAAAAGAAGTACCATGGAGCATTTTTTAATTTTTATAGTATGTCAAAGTTCAGAGAGTTGATTTATTTAATAAGAACTTCTATCACTTCACGAAGAAGTTTTGAAGTACGTCCTGTAACTTGATTCCTCTCTCTCTCACTCAATGTATGTAATATTCAATTAGTTGTAAAATATTTGATAAGTAATCCATGATACGAAATATCTTAATCAATGTGAAAGCTTGTTATTCATTGATGTAAATAAACGATACGTTGTTCTTCACTTTCAAACTACATTCTTATTGTATAAATGAGACTCAGGAACAGTAAGGCGGAAGAAATATTCTAGGCACAAAGGTAATGGGTTAGGTACAGTACGGGGATCATAACACCAAAATTTTCCATAGGAAAACATGTCAGATAATTGTCTGAATCCAAGATGATCTGGAGGAGGCCATAGCTAAGTTATTTCTCGACTTTTCTCACATCTTCTGATACACAATATTAAGATATCGTGACACGTGCAGTTGGAAACAAAATGAATTAGGATGTCCAAGCTTCTCTTCTACTTTTCATAAAAATAATTCTTAAAGAGAGGAATGAAAGTGATCCAAACAAAACCCTCAATGCATTAATCCTGTAATTTTCGACCAATTATCTTGTGCAATATGATATTTAACCTAGCCACAGAATATAGCAAATAGACTAAAAAAGTCCTCCCTTCTAAAGGTGAAAGAGACACTTAGTGTTTTCTTTCATGACAGTCTGATTGCAGATAATACGCTGGTAACATTCAGATGTTTCCATTACATAGAAAAGTTAAGGGTACGCTAGGGTCTATGGCCCTCAACTTAGACACGTTCCTCATAAAAGAAGTTAGACATGTTCAAGGCATATGACAGTGTAGTGATCCTTCCTACTGGTTATTTTGACACATGGGTTTCTCAGATATGTGGATTCATTTAATAATAAAGTGTTTAATTAAGTCTCTTTTTCTATATTTTGGAACTGTCAACTGTGTAAAGAATTTACTCCACGTAGAGGATCATGTCAGGGTCAAATTCTCCCCCCTTGCCTCTTCATCTTATGTGCAGAAGCACTTTCTGAGTTGATCTTACACAGCATTAAAGTTTGGAAGAGGAAAACGAAATAACTACTTACCAACATCACGAATTACACTATAATTATGCACTGATGATTAGTGTTTTAATTCCTCCAAACTCGTTTCTCTCAGTCTCTCCTCGGGCTTCAATAGTAATGTTGAATTGAGTACGTATTACTAGACAAGTACCTCTTGATAAATGCATATAATTTTAACTTCAGATTTTCTCAGTGCACGGTGAAGTAGAGGTTACGGAGTTCACACTTTGAAACCTCATTCTAGCTATGACTGTTAATATAGCATAGCATCCAGCTCCGTGTTGGTGTTCTCTCGTGAGCCGAGTTAAGAAATATATCACAGCCCACATCGGCAAAGTCTAGTGAAGTAGTGGGTCTGATTGGCTATAAAATTTAGGCATATGTGAAAGAGCAACATACTTACCTGGACGGGGTCAATAGGTGATCATGAAGGCCTATGGCCTAGGCATGTGACTCCCATTGCACCTAGGGAGGGTGCATGCTTAAGGTCTGCCCAAGTGGCAGAGCCTACGTCATAATTTGTGGCAGTGGGGGCCAGCGTTCGCGCGGCCCCTTCCAATACAGTTCTAAGTTTTCAACATTTGTTCGTGTACCTAAGTTTTCAATCCTTTACAGTTCGAAGTTTTCAATCTGTTTTTATCTAAGTTATCAATAGTTAAGTTTGTCTGTGTATCTAGGTTTTCAGTAGTTAAACTTGTTTGTGGATCTAGTTTTCAATAGTTCAATTTGTTTGTGTATCTAGTTTTCAATAATTTGTTTGTGTATATAGGTTTCAATTGTTTGTGTATATAGGTTTCAATAGTTCAATTTGTTTGTGTATATAGGTTTCAAAGATTTATATTAATGTTATTTTGTTGGTCAGACATATTATAGTGCTATTTTGTAAGGAAGGAATGACAAGACAAAATTACATAGAATGTTACATACTTGTAGTTCTGTTTAATATGTGCTAGGGTGTTAATTTAATTTTATGCATAAAATTAACAAAGAGAGAACTGTATAATTTTGTCTGCTAATCGTTATTTTAATTTTCAAATAATTTAATGACAGGATTTTGTCAAGCAATCCATCCTGAGTACCTTAGATAAAGTTTAATTAACGAAATTTTATCAAGGCTTCCGTTGTCGTCCAGCGGTTAGGATATCTGGCTTTCACCCAGGAGACCCGGGTTCGATTCCCGGCAACGGAAAATTTTTGTTGTTGTTGTTGTATTTTACTTTGTCAATCACACTTTATACACCAGAATTTACAGCATATCACACCTAATTCTTCAAAAAAAAATATATATATATATATATATCTAATGATTAGTCACTGTTTGCTTCTTTAACTATAGGTGATTCTGTTGTGTATACATAAAATTGTCAGTGTAATAATCCTTGTTAAATCTATGTTGAAAACAAATGAATGAAAATATGTACTTATTCGTGTACCACTATTCTGCTATTATTAGTTCAATTATACACGGATGGACCTATTTTTTTGTCTCTTGTTTGGCAGGAAGTATATAACCTATGTAACTCGCTACATCAACTTTATTCAATTTATAAGTACTAAATTATCATCCATAGAAAGCCCATAAATGGCAGATTCCGACAGAAGAAGGCCACATTAACATGAACAGCTTCGAAGTACTTCATCTGGATTGTAGAGGCAATGTTTTGTCCCATGATCACATTACAGAATGGCCCACAACTTTTTGATAATCAAACTTGGACCTAGCAAGGAAGCAAGGCAAGACACTTTCCTATCTACTGTTCAACTGCTATGCCAGACTCCTGATTCTGGGGGGGCCTCCATTTCCGATCATAGATGCTTCTTTCAACCACTTGTGCACCCTTCTTGTTCTGAACACAAAGTTTCTTATCTATCAGTTCGAGCAATTCTTGCAACCCAACTCCTGTGATAGCAGATGCTCTCACATGTGGACCAGAATGTCCAACTGAGCTATCTTTTTCCAGATCATCGTTCTTTACAAAGGACTCATTTTGTTGCTCACCTTCATCCACCAAATCACTAGCATATAACCAACCATCAGAATAGTCTTTTTCTTCCAATGCCTCACAATCAACCTCCTTCATGTCTTCATTTTCTGCTAATGATTCAGATGACACATCATCTTCTACCTTGAAGCCATCTTCCTCTTCATCCTCAAGATATTCATCAACATCCATGCATTCTTCTTCTATATCAATCTGAACATTTTCAGAGATTGAGTGAAGAGATCAACAGTTGTTTCTTGCAATTTGGTAAATGGGTAGACGAGTTATATACTTATATCACCTTGTTCCAAACTTCAATCATATTCTGAAGCTTCTCTTCTGACACTCCTATTTGTCGAAGAACTTGTAACACTGTTGTGCGATGCTCATCAAGATTGGGAGCACTGGAATCTACGACATGCTTCAAGGAAAGATAAATTTAACAGTTGACTTGTCAATTACTAAATAAAAGATTAAATTTTAAATAGTTGACTCTTGTAAGTTTCGGAGTAATAGTTACCATAAAGACAAAAAATGAGTCTAAATTCCACACTCATTCATGTTGTACAGAAAGTAACAGTCCACGAAAAATAAAGAGCAACCAGAAGAAGTATGAAGGCACAAATACAATCTGTATTACAAGCATAAATCGACCATATCAAGGATATTCGTAGAAAAAGAAAGTCCTAATTTGAAAATCTTCAATGAATCGTCGTCTTTTTATCACCACTCACTTTTAATGTTTCCTTTTTCTTTTTCTCCTATTTGTTTTTAGTTAAGGGATAAAAAAAGAGATTTGTGAAATTTTGAGACTGGTATCAGAAATAAAATCAGACGAGATGCAAAAGACGCTAAAATACCACTTCTGTTCCTCAGAAACTGAAAGAAATTGAAAAATCTTACCACAAGCAGGTCTGCTTCCACCACTTCTTCTAGAGTTGCATGAAATGCTTCCACCAGCTACAAAAATTCAGAAAAAAGGTTAGATTAGTTTGTTGTCATAGAAGAGTGTTGAAGAATAATTTGATAAAAATAATCATGGAACAGTCACGCTGACACAAAATTTGCTCATGTTTCAACATTACCTGTACGGGCAAGTCAGATATGAATCCCACAGTGTCACTGAAAAGCACTTTCTTTCTAAAAAAAGAAATTAAGAATTCAGGATTGTGAAGCATATATATTCAACACTACCAACCAATGTACAAAATGGAGTTACTGCAGCTGATATTAGAAAGAAATGGTAAATTGCAGGTCAAATTACCCCGAAGGAAGAACTGCACTTCTCACTCTAGGATCAACTGTGGCAAACAATCTGCAATTCATGTAATGACATTAAGTATCTAAAGTGAAAATAACAGCACTAAAAATTATATTAGAATTAGACAATGTAGGTGCACAAGGGAAGCAGTGAAGGTAATTTTACCGAGAGTCGCTATACAAATCACTGTCCGATAACCTACTTACTAACGTAGATTTTCCCTGATAAAAGCATGTAGAAAGATATAGAAGTTATGCTTCTGATTAAAATAAGTATCAAATACGCATATTTAGACCCACTTACAGCATTTGTATACCCAACAACAGCAACAGTAGCTAAGCCTTGTCCGGATGAACCTCCATGTCTCCTGCGACCAGCACGCTGCAAAGCCCGGGTGCGGCGAACCTCTTCAATTTGAGATAATAAATAATTTCTCCTCTCTAGGATTCTAAAGGTATTTTACACTTTAGTGATTCAATTATGCATATATAAAATCATCATATAAACTGTTAGATTTCACGTCAACAAATAGATCATAGTCCATACACTGGACTACTGGGCAAGTGTTGTTGTTTAAAGGACCCGATAACTTCTACTAGTATAACTTGTGATTGATGTATCTAATGACACTCAGTGAGAACTTTGCTCAGCAGGATTGAACTTTAATTCAGTGCAGATTAAAGTTAGATAATTCACCCCTTTGAAATATTATTTGGATCAAGAAAACTACAGTGACAATTTGCAATGGCATGATGCAGTGAGAAAGTGAAAAATCAACTATGAAAATAACACAGGTTTATAAGGAAAGCATGAGATTTACTGGGAAAACAAGAAATATATGGAGAATATTGTATGCAAAAAATTTAATATGACAGTCGTACCTTCGTCGCTGAAGCTGAAGTTCAGTTTCTCCAGCACCACTCATAAACCCTTGTCCCCCACTTCCTCTCCTGAAATTGACAAGTATTGATTCTAGAAATGTTACTTTAACTATCAGTTTAGTACTACAATACAATAGACTAGGCCAAAGGATACACAAATTCAGAGAACAACACGTGCATACTGGTATATGTTCATTAAGAGTAACGATTAATGGAAAGAAAAACTACATTTAGTTTCAACCATGTCCATACTTAGTAACAGCAAGGTAAACCAAAAATTAAATAGGCGTTACTGGAAAAAATTGGAGATCTAAACAACACGTAAAATACAAAAAGATAGATTCCTGTGAACAATTTAAAGTATTGAAAAAGTCAAGTCATCATGTAATATGCAAGAATGAGGCTTGTTTAACTGAAGTTCTATGTGCCTGTGCCTGATTATTCTAGTCGGCTGACCCTCTCAAGGGATCACAAACAAACTCACCCAGTTTGAGGAAGCGTTTCCCATAGCCAACATCACACTCGTCAAATAAGTCAAAATTCTGTCAGGCCCCAAATTTCTATAATCTCTTATGCATAAAGAAAAAGAAGTGGTCCAATTCAAAGGATATCATCGTTATCAAAGAGCATATAGAGAAATCCTAGCAGCATATCTGTAACACGTTTTTTTTAACAGACTCTCTAAAATTGGTTGGAATTCATTGAAAAGCACAAGATTGCGTGGGTCTCGTCTCTTATTTAATAAGCATCTCTCATCATTTTGTAGTTCTTAACGAATGTTAAGCAACAATGGTAGCACTCCTTACAGTAGAAAATTAGGAAATAAACTCACCCTCGGGCGCTAACAACTTCGGCTTCCCCAGAAGCACCAAAAGTGTAGCGACCATCAGGGCCGCGAGCACGAACAAGTCTGGTCTTTTTGTAGGACAGAGCTGCGAGTTCAGCCTGCACTCACAGATGCAAAACAACAAATAGTAACAATGCAACACAACATTCAATTCATTTCAATTGGAGAAGGAGGGCACATCAAATATCACCTACCTGAAGTTTCGCTTCCTTGGTAAACGCATGGGCATTGAAAATCTCAATGATGAGTCCCACACGGTCCAACACGGGTTTCCCCCAAGCCCTCTGCCATGTACATAAACCTCAATTCCCACTCTCACGAATCAAAATGACACAGAAATCACATCACACCTACCTCAAGATTCCGTTGCTGAATCCCAGACAGTATCGCGTTAACAAAAACTGCATCCACCTCATCCTGAAACACACGAGTCACACACTTCATATTTTGAGACCGAATAACAGTCACATTAAAAAGACAAGACAACCTTAGACTCCTCAGCATTCACGTGACACTTGATGTTATCGACGGTTCCGTGGCCGAAATAGGTGTCGGCGCGTGGGACGCGGTTCTGAATGAGCACGTGAGGCGGCAACGGCTTGTCGAAGAAATCGGTGTGGAAATAGCCATCGCGCTGGTCCTCGAGGGAGTTTGCGAGGCACAGAGCTTCGTTCAGCTTCGCCTGCAACAGCTTCTCCGACCGCACGCGTGGCTGAACCACCAGAAGCTTCGGAGGCCTCACACGTGCACCCTCGCCTTCACTCGTGTACAGCTTCTTGAAGGAGAGTGGGTTTTGGAACTTTCTGGAACATTCCCTCAGTGTAGAAGAGCAGCTTCTCAACATTTCTATATCTCTGAACTTGTTCAACATTCCATGAACCAAGAAGGGTTTTTCTGGTAAGTGAAACTACCTCATTGCCCTTTGCAGTGTAAACTAAAATATTCCTGTAGGTAGAAGAAAATAATTTGGTGATTTTTTATTTTACTTTATTAATCTCATAATTCATAAGCCAATATGGAAATAAAGCATTGGCTCCAACTAAAATTTCAAAACCAAACGGTGACGTTTCGTTTCTTCTTCTTCTTCTTCTTCCCCGTAGGTACGGTTCTGTTACATTTCTTTTTTTCTTCATTTAACTTAATAATCAGTAAACCTAATTGCAAATATTGATCACTTCTCATTACTGCGTTTTTCACTTCCGATTGCATCACACCGTTCGTTGCTTTTGATTTCTGGCTTTTGTTTTTTTGCACTAATCGCAACTTGCTTCACATTTTTACTTTTGCTTTTGATTTCTGGTTTCTCAATTTTATTCGCAATTGATACCGCAGTTTCTTCCTGCGACTTTGGGTTAGTGTCATCGCTTCGGTTTTCCTTGTTTATATTTTGAATTTAATCTCTTTAATGATTTCGCCGAAGAACCCGTGCAATTATTTGAATTTGAAATTTGTATCTAGGTCAATCTGTAACCATTGGTGCAATCTTCCTACGTCATGCAAATATCTGCTACTTCTACTAATATCTTATCCCTCGTTCATTTGAAAAAAATATTCCAATTTGATGTTGGTGACATCGATCTAACTAGTCAGTGCTTGCTTGAGTCAAAGGACTTTCATACCCTATTCAATTAAAAAGGATTTTCACAACTCATTCCTTTTAGATTCGTATAGCTCATCCTTTTACTCCTTATGCGCGATATTGCAGTGTCACTCTCATGATGTTCACATACTTCGTGAACTTTACTTTTTAAGTTTGTGTTGCAGAGTCCAGTACCATAGTTTTGCTATCTAAAAAAGGTGAATCAGGATAATGGCTAGATTTGTTGCTCCTGGCCACTTGATGATCAAAGATGAAAACTTGGATCTCCATTCCAAAAGTAAGCCTTTTATGCTATGTTGCTTGTAACACCAATTCCCAACAACTAGAGTGGATTCTATGGAATGTCACTATTACTTGATTATCTGATGAAGAAGTTTTCAACGAATCAACCAGTTTAGAATTTATCTTTGCTTGTAACATTATTGATGAAACATTTATTATTTACTACACTCTTCTCTTACTATGTTGGTTTTGTTTATCCTTTCGGGTAGAGATTGCCAAGTCGAAGAATTCTAAGACAGATGGAAAGAAAGTTGGTTCAGGGATTGCAATTCGAAAAGCTTTAAATGATATTACAAACAAAGCATCATTTCATCCTGAAACCTCAATTAAGCAAAAGAATTTACCTAAGGAAGATGTTAATGTGAAGGAGGAAATGTTTTTGCATGATCACAAGAAGTGCATTGAGGCCCAGAAAGCTGCAATGAGAAATTACGATCTCGAGACAGTTCTTCCCAAAGATGGTAATCCTTCCTACCTCGATTTTACTTCAGCATTCAATGTGTGAATGTAGTGGTTTGCAATTCAGAATTTTTCATTTTTTATTTACAGTTACCTTCTAATTTTGATATCAACTAAATCAGGTTTTAACTTTAAAGTTACAAGTAAACTGTTCTCAAGTGAAGTAAATAATTTCTAGCTCTCTTGTAGTAGAGAATACCAGAGTAGTTGAATGACCACTATGGAAAGCCCTTTGGCACTATATAGCGGAACTTCTCAGATCTGCCATTCCTTCGGCTATTGTGACCAATAACTACCATTATTGTAGTTGCAGCATGTGTTTTGCATCCTCTTGTCATCATTTTTACGTATTTTATTTGCATAGTAAAGTAATTTTTTATACATATATTTCAACCATTGTGTGATTTCCACTGTATCTATGCTATCCAATGTATGATATAGCAAATTATTGGCTTTTTGCCATTTACTGCAATTTCAATCGATAACATGATGGGAGAATTTACAATGAAGATAGAGTTGACACTTTTGACAAAATATTTCTTGTAAATTAAGTTCACTTAAATTTGGATGCATCTCCCTGTCTGTCATGGTGCTTATTATTATCAGATTATGTTGATGAAATTCCTAACCGCATTTTACGTCTGCAGATTCCTTACTTATTCAAGAGCAGATAAAGGTATTTCTATCTTTCTTACACCCATTTTACTTTTAGGTTTGTTTTGGTTACAGAGATAAGCTGAAATGATACTTTGAGAACCACTTCATTCACACACACGTGTACACAGAGCAGTTAGTAATCTATAACTAAAAGTTGATATAAATTTACGCATTTGTTTGGTTTCCTTTCCCTTGTCTAACATTTTCGTGATCTTCTGTTTTCCTATTTGGCTTTAGGTTCCTGAATCCCCTCGATGCTACCCGGAACCAGTAGAATTGCCAATGTCCGATTTTTCTTATTGGTTGGACTATTCAATGCAGTGGAGCTCTCCTCCATCATCTCCATTACCTTGGGACTCTCCACCCTCACCCCTTGCGTCGCAAAATAAAGCATTTGAATTTGTTCTGAAGGAAGAAATTGATGCCAAAGTGTGACCTAATAATATTTCTTCTGCCATGTAATAGAACATATGGAACTCACAGTTTAAACCTCATTTTCTGGATTCTTTCTCTCAACATTAGCGGAAAAGTCAGTTTCAGAAGTTCTGTTCCACGAAAGAAAAAAAGAGCAAGGGTCAAGCCAATTCGGTAGTACTACCATCGCCAACTATATAAAGATAGCTGACATATAGTCTAGTGGTCTAAAGCCAATACTAGTTACACGATTTTGGTGCTGAACATAGAAGAAAAATGTTGTGGCCTATCAAAATTAAATAAGAAACATAACTAATGCTTATTTTTATTTATTATTTGACTTAAGAATCAAACCATTTATATCTAAACACAACCAAATATGAAATAATTGTTTCCTGTGGTTTCTCTTGACAGTGAGGAGGAAGTTGCATGGCAGTTTCCTTCATTTAATTACTCTTTAGGAAGTTGCACAGAACTTTCCTACATTCTTTCCCTTGCTTCTGCTTCCAAACCACTGCTTTCTAGTTCTTTGGGCGACCCATTGTTTACTTCAAAACCAAAATTGACAAATTTCTTTCTCAACTAAATTTTGAGCATTTTAATGACAAGATTTGTATCTACAAAAGAGTGAAAAGATGGTCAAACCCGCAGTAGCAATTCAAATTCTGCCCTTGTAACTATCTATGATCAATTTTAGCAAAGTATTCACAAAAGTTGACCTGTTAACTCAAACTTTAAGGCGACTGTCCTGCTAAGCCAAAATAAAAATCGAATTGTTGTATTATATTTCTCCCAAAATTGATACAATCTAGTGGTTGCTTTAGAAGTAAAAATACTTTTTGAGTCACTCTTGGCTGTAATCCAAAAATATACACTCAATCCGCACATGACTTGCTTTCATTCTAGTCATTCTTTATCTTGTTGAATGAGTGAAGTATTCAACAATGATTAGACTGAATAGCAAATTATGGATACATTATCTAAAGAGTGATTCAACGTAATTACATTGCAGGAGTGCATTATAAGGGAGAGGGTATGGACAGATACGAAAACATTAAAATAAAAACAGAGTAAATTATAACAATGACAATATTTTTTCAATGCTAAAACATGAAATACATCTCTCTCATGATCTCATCTCCACCGCTTTGTACATATTATTGTTCACACGTTCTTTTTCATAAAAGTAGTAAGATGCAGCAAATTCCCAGTATGATATATGTTTGCCTCTTACATATCAGATCATGTGTTTGATAGAAAGTATTCTGTCACTTTTTTCTAGATACAGCTGCTGCAATTCCGCCTGCTATAAGTCCCACAGCAGTTGCCGCAATGCCTAAGCCAATTACACCATCTATAACGGAAAAAACAACAGTGTTTATCAGAGTCAAGATCAACCCGCTGTCCTCCTGCATTCAGAGAAAAATGCAGCACAGAAAATATTGTAGATCATGAACGATTGATGGTACCTTTTGTGATCTTATCCTCGATTGCCTTCTTGAGTGTCACTGCCTGCCTCCAGTCGGGTGCAATCTAAGGAAAAAAAAAAAACATTATCACGATGTCACATTAAACTATATAGATGTTGGGATGCTGCAATGGTCACATATCTAAAAAATTGACAATATGTTTTGTCCTTGCTTGGAATTTGTAGTTGGCTTTGAGAGGGATATCACAAAACACCCAAAACTTATAGATATTGAATTTAACTTGTTTCTGTGTACCATTTGCTTAGGGCTCAAAGACCTAAGCAAATGAAAAAGAGAAGAGAAGTAAACATGGACTGGACTGCTAAACTATGTTTCCGTCAGTCAAATGCATTGTTACAGTAAAATATGTAGAGAATACAGAGAATCCATTCACAGAAATCAGATTCTTTTCCAATACATGATGTTACACTTTAGAATGCAAGACATAAGTGGCAATATTTACACATCAAAACTCAACTTAAAAAATATTAGAAAACGTAAGTTAGGTGTTAGGAAGACAAGCCAAGTACAACCTCCTTCAGGTGTAAAACAACACACAACCTCTCTCACACTGATTAAAGGAAATCAATAGCAGAAAACGCAGGGAAGTGATCTTTGTTCTCCACACACAAAAAAGAGGCTAAATCATTATGCTGTATAATTAGGATTTGACTCTAACATGTGCAAAGATAAAGTAATATCAGCTGCTAAAGAAAATATCGGTCGATATTTCAAACTCATGCATAAGAAATCATTCATCTAGATGCAAATGTCAAGATTGTGACCCCTTACTTTATCCACACTTGCTTTAGAAAAGCCAAATCCTAAATAACAAACAAACAAACAAACATAGATAGATGGATGAACACATACCGTGAGGCACCTGTCGACAAGATCCCTACTCCTTGAATAGTCACCATTTCTAAAGTATCCAACAGCCAGAAGATAAAGCTTCTCCCTTTGCAGCAGAGGGTCCTTTGTAGAAGGCAAAGATGCTGCCATTTCCATGTATATACACACATACATGCATGTTATTTTACTATCATCAACGCAAAACATACATACATCCATAGAGTTATAATTGCATTGCACAAAGAAAGAGTAAAAGAGAGAGACCTTCAAGCATGGCTATCCCACGGTGCACATCTTGGGGATGTTTAGAGTGCACAAGAGCCCATGATAAACGCAATAGACAATCTTGCATGTACTCATCAGAAGATTGTTTCTCTGCCTCCAATACCTCCTTTTCACACCCCTGCAAGTGCAATTTCAAACACTTACAAAACACAACCAAGTATATGTGTGATTGGTAACAAATTGATTGAATTGAGGAATTTTGAGATTTGGGAATGGTAACCCTAAGAGAGAATACATACAGCGACGATGTCAGAGTCGCAATAGGGAAGATGGTCTTTGCCGGAGAAGAACTGACCCACCGAATCCATTATCATCCCTAGCTTTGCTTCAATCTTCGCCATTCAGTTCAACAACCACCGAGTTCAACCGAGTTCAACTCACTTTATTTGACTTCAAAAACTCGCTCCCTCTTCAGATAAACTCAGACCTTTTAGATATCACGCGGACACGGCCTCCTCCGTAGTACTACGTTATTTCCATAAATATATAATAATAATAATTATTATTATCATTATTTATTTCCTTTTTAATTAATTAAACCAATTGTTCTACATGCTACAATAATATATTTTCATTGTCGCCTTTTGAAAACTTAAGAATTAAGGATAATAATAGAGACATGTGTGGTGTGGTGGGGCCAGAAAAACCCTCTTGAAATTTGAAGACATTTTTTTTAACTTAAGAATCCTTCTTCACTACTTCATCTAATATTATTATTTTATTATTGATCTAGATTTTTCTTTTGAAAATGTACGTCAAGGTATTGGTTTTACAAGCCAGAAGACGATGTTTGTTATCATGCAAAAACGTGTTTCCCAAGACAAGGACCTGGGAAATTGCAAGGTGTCTTGCTAACAATAAAGCACACTTTTCGATGAGAGCTTCACTTCTTGGCTTCTTCGAACAAGTTTAACCTTAAGAAAAATGTTGGCAACACATTTTCCTTTAAATTCTTTTACAGCTTGAAAATTTGGAAATGACCAAAAACTTGAGAGCTTACAAAAACATATTGTATTTGTCCATTTAAGAATGATAACATATTTCTTCTTCATAACAAACTACAATTCTGAAAGGAAACTGCTTAGCTCCCTGTACATTTTCATTACTTACAAACCACAAATAATCCTGAGTGCTAAGCCAAATTGTCGTAGAAAATAAATAAATAAAATAATTAAAAACAAAAATCACCATGCATATGGTTTTCACAAAACTAATACTCACTTTCTTGGTTCGTGTAAAGAGAGCCTCACACAAACTACTAACATGAATCTATGACTAGTTGTAGCAGATTAGTAACTTTGAAAAAGTGAACAAACCAACCATTCATGACACAAGAACCGTGGACGTGCTGTACATTATGTACCCTGCAAGGCTTCACAAAACTAAAATCTATGAGGATAAAAGAATGGCTTCACAAATCCCCCATCATTCTATGCTTTCATTGGTACCTGCAGCTTCCTGATATAGTATAACCCCCATGTGCTTCTCATTCAGATTCTGCAGGGAACCTACCCTTCCCCCTACAGCTAAATGAACTAAGATCTTTGACCATCTAATAGGATTCTTGCCTTCTTGAGCATAAACCACTGTCAGCAGATCCACTTTCCTCATCTTGCTTACCTAAAAAGTCCCCATTTCCAGTATAAAGCCGGGTAGAGAGTGTAGGTGAGGAAGGGCCAGTGCCTGCAAATTGTTTCAACACAAATGCAAATATGAAAGATTATCAATTCATCTGGTATTCAGTGGCAGCAGAGTTCAGCTGTATGATCAAATTCACCACACACCTCTGAAAGAAGAGCCTCTCTCAAAGTCCTTGGTTGCATGTAACATTACTGTTCCAGAGAGCACAACTATGAAGCCACAGATTTCTGATACTATAGTTCCACCACTTTGGCCATCCCAATCCTGTAAGCATTATTTTGAAATGAAAATAGGTTCTTGTACAATTCATAGACAACAGAAACATCTCATGCTGCTTTCAGAACTAAATCCCAAAACTAGTTGATTATACCTTAAACATTATTACACTGGCTAGTATTGTAAGTGTTGTGAACATGACGTAGTATATAGGAGATACAATTGCTGTGTTGAAGGTGTCAAGAGCCTGGAACATTACAATCATGTCAGAGATGAATAGTCAATTCATATTTTCAAGTATAAGAACTTCACATACAATGCACAGAATTATCTGTAATTGCTTTCTTTTTCGATTGAATTTATCTTGGACATTATTTTGAAATAAATTTAATGAAGAAAAAACAACAGAGAACGTAAAAAATATAATTGATTAGTCACTGGAAGGAGTTCTCAATGCCAGTAATTTAGCAATGTGAATGCCGGCATTTTCAACAATTTGATATTTCCTTCATTTCTAACTTCTAAAAGATCGTATCATTACATCAAGGAACAGCACAAACGGATTAAGAAACTAACAAAAGTAAAGATACAGAAAAGTAGCCGCCTTAGTCAGCCAGATGTTCTCGTGTATGCTATTAATATGTCAATCTCTTTTGTATAATAAATCATAAGAGTACACAACACAAAACCTCAGAACTCAGAAAGATCACATAATGAAATAGAAGTAAAATCATGTTGCACGTTGTATGGAGGATTTGTAAGCAATGATAGAGGACTCTTCCTGACAGTAAGCAATGGTAGAGTACCAAATACTAATCCTTTAATTGTTGCATGGTTGTAAAACTATTAACTTCTGTTGTTTCTTTATTTCACTTTTGTTTTATTATCTAATCTCTTAGTTCTGAGGTTTGTTCAATGTTGAATTTTCGTTCCATAAGAATTTGTATGTTGTAATATTGTATGTCGAATGGAGGGTTAAACATGCAACTAGTAAAATAATAGGAGGAATTATTGATAACCTTATCAGAAAGAGTCCTCCTACGGAATGTAATTCCACTCTTACTGTTAAGATTAACTCAAGAAATCTTGAAAAGCTGTACGAAAAGAATTCTAGATCTTTTAGAAAGTAGCTTGACGGAATTTCAGTTCCTAAGATTTTTTATTGTTTTATATTCATTTGTCTTCAATTGTGTACAAAGTTGTAGCATTCCAATTCAAAGGGGTCTGGCAACCAGACCACCTTAATTTCCTGAAAACACCAAATACTATAAAGGGGTAAAATAGAATTCTCAAATATGAGCACACCAAAACAAAAACCTCAAATCTGAGCTTCTTTGTTTTGCTTGATTCCTAATTTAGCAGTATTATAATATGCCAAAGGTCCAATAAAGCAGTTTATTTTCCTGACCTTTTCTATAATCTGAAATCTCGTGTGTATAGGAATTGATGCCTGAAACGGCAGTCAAGCCTTATCCCGTTAGGTAGGCTCATTTACATGAATAAACCAACGTCTATAGGCTCTATTAAAAACTAAGTTTTCAGTACAATCTTTTAGAAGAATAATTTTCTTATTGGTTTTTAATACACTTCTCTTAAGTACTTTTACGACCTCAGACCACCTTCATGATACCATTTTCACTTTGGATCTTCTATTAGTCTTATGTCACAAGAGCAAACCAACTTAGGCAAGTTTCTGTCACATTATCCCTAATAGTTATTACTACAACATTATCCTTAATCGCAAGACACCAAGAAAAACTATGCTACTACATGTGAAACCAATGAAAAATGATTTATAGGTCAATGATTTGTCCACAGACATGAATCAATATTTACGATGGTTTATTGTGCTGCCTTTTGATTCATTTAGCCAACTTGGAGTTCTCACTCCAACAATCCAACTTTCTTTCAAAAAGACTAGGTATAAACTAATATCGAAACTCAATTACTGCTATATCAGATATATAAACCTAACCCAAGAAAATGAAAAAGAAAGCTAGGGTAATGGCTGGAGACTACCTCCTCACAAGATGAACAATACAAAACAAGCAAATAGAAGAAATTAGAGAACCCCTTTCCTGAGGAAGAACCAGCTTCCTCCCCCAGACTAGCCAATATTGATACTGATTTCGCCATTCCCCCGATTCAATTACAACATGTTTATTTCTTCTTCCAAATCTCTCGGACCTTGTTCATGAGCCTAATTTCACATACTTGCCACTACCATACCCCCCTATATATAGTTTGTAAGGTGGTCTTTTCATATATACAGAGAACAGACAACTTTGCTGCATTTTTCACTTTGAGACTTAGGCCCAATGATATCCTCCTCCACACTAATGTTTTCCTATGTTTTCTGTTGAAAGGACTAGTGACAAAATAGGTCACGAGGATGGTACTTGGTACCATGTTGAGAAGGGGGAATCTGAGAAGGAATATAATGAGTTCCTTGTATTATGTATCCTTGGGTAAGATATTTCCCTATCAAATCATATCATATATTCTTATTTAATGTAATCAAATCACATGTGTATCATAATCAAATCATATTTCTCACACTATTCGAGCATATGTATCATGTGAGACAAGCTTGATACAAATATTATCAACATAAAATTCCTAGAGAGACTTAGTAAACATGTTAGTCACTTTATTGTCCAAGGTAACAAAGTAACTAATGACAAAGCTACTAAATATTTTCTGAACATGACTTTGTCTTTGTCAAAGTAAAAATCAATCTTTAATATGTTTAACACTTAATAATCTGTCCTTTACCCACCCCCTCCGTGAAATATATACGGATAAAGATATCAAAGATGCAACAAAAAAAATAGATAAGAGATAATTTTTCCTTACATATTAACAGATTACAACGAGAAGGTATTATATTTCAACTTAAGAATTTGTCAAAGCTTTGAACTGAGGTCATTGATCAAAAGATGTGTACGACAAGGCCAGCATGACAATTTTGAGACATCAAGTAACAAACCTTATTAAGATAATTCATTTGCATGATGACACATATAGCCACAATTAACATAAAAAACCATGTCTCTGGGTAGATTAACTGATTTTTCCCTTCAAAGGTTAACTTCAAAGAAGTTCCGAGGGCCTTAACACTCATCACCTGTAAAATTATAACAATCCAATTTAGATCAGCCTCCGTATTATTGTAGTGTTACTACAAAGCAAATATTTTTCAGTAAATATCTTCAACCGCGGTTAAGAAATAATTATGCAAGTAAAAATATATAAAAATCATATGAAAGCTGAAAGCCTATATGAAATCCATTATTAGAACACAGTACATAATAGTAAAGACCAGATTACTTTCAACATGAAATCATGTTCCTCAGATTATATACTATGAAGTGTAGATCAATCATCAAATATAAGACTTAGCAGGAGAGATAGCATTGAATTTACTTACAGAGAGGGAACCCATCAATGAACAAATGCCAGTAAAAACTAGCACATTTGTATGCCCACATCTTGGTGCAAAATGGAAGACCAGAATGAAAACCAATACTATTACTGAGCCCACATATGCCAGAAAAGCTGCAAGCACGAAGAATGTCTTTGTAATCAAGGAACCACAACGAATTGCATTATTACGAAAAGAAAGTGCTTTCTGACCTGGTTGAGTAGCCATATCCCATATTTCCTGAACAGACTTAATGGGTTGTTCCTTAGGAGCATGAATAACTATAATGATACTACCAGCAATGCACATTACACAGCCCAATATCCCAAGATTGTGTAGCTTCTCTTTCAGAATAATGTCAGCCAACACAGCACTAGAGAATACCATGCAAAGAGCATTGAAGAAGCAACCATGTTGTCAATGTTAGAGGCTAATATCGCCTTAACTCCCAATTGAGAAAGAAAACAAAGGGGAATACCTCACAATAATACTTAATGCGCCAAGAGGGGTAACTAGGACTGCAGGGGCAAACGCATATGCAACGAAGTTTGCAACCTCTCCTACAATCACTGTACAATAAACCATACAGAAACAGATTCTGCAAGAAATCAGATAAAGAAAAAATGACCATGACAAAAAACACTTGCATCTAGCTAATAATAAAGCATCTGAAGATCAAATTCAGGTTCCACTATACAATGCAAAATGGAATTAGTTCATCCTTCTAAAAGTTTATTAAAAATAAAATCCAATTAATTCCATACAATGAATGGATAAAATCAAAACCAATTATTACGACTAGACAAAACCCAATAAGGTACGAGAAAATCTAGATTCTATAATCTGAATTAATCTGATATAGAAAAAATTACCATGGTAAAATAAAATTTGCATGTTTTAATCAATTTTCAATATTAGTACAACTAATCTAACATAGGGGTGTGTGTGTGTGATAAAGAAAACTGGCCAATGATAAAGCCTCTAAAACATGAAATCCAGGTTTCACTATACAATGTAAAACGAATTAGCTCATCCTAACTACCAGATTCAAAAATTTTATTAAAAATAAAATCCAATTAACTCCATACTGTTAATTGATAAAATCAAAACCAATTATTAATACAAGACAAAACCCATCTAGGTACAAGAAAATCTAGATTCTAGCACCCCCCCATATTGATTTGACAAAAGCAAAAGCATTTAAACAAAATTAAAACAACACTGAAAGCTTACTTGTGATCATTCCCACCCACCAGAGTGGCTCCAAGAGATAATAATACCCACCAACACCTACAAAATGACAAAGAAAACAAAAGCATGCATAACCAAAAACGAACTTCCAAATAGAAATTCTAATTCTTATAGAAAAAAATGAGAAATTCCCTCACCAGCCCTGACACCAGAAGCTGCTGCTGCCCTTCTGAGACCTTGCTTCTTAATGATGAAACTTGTCCCAATGAACCCACTTGACACCAGAGCCAGTATGAGGCCTTTCAGATTCTCCGTGGACAGAGCCATAACGAAAAATCGTTGCTTTCTTCAGATTTTGGATCGCTTCTTCGTCTTCGTCTTCGTCTTCTCCTTCTCTTCATGGATGAGACACGAGAGAAACACGGTTCCTCAGATCATCATCATTACCTGTTTCATGATTGTGGCATGGAAAACAGGAAAAGATAGAGTATGAACCACCACAACCTTATTATCCTACACCACCTGTGAGGGCCCCACTTCTTATTTTTAACCGTTTTGTCTATTTACGCATTTATTGCGGACAATAATGCTTACAAACTCTCACTTTCATTTCTCCGTCAATTCAAGTCTTTTAACCGTATTACCTGATTCCAAATTATTAAGTATATATTTTACTACACTTTTTATTTTTTTTTCAAATAAATATTAATATAACAATAATTAATGTAGTAAAAAGCATTCATTTTTAAGTCATATTTAAAATCTTTAATTTAAATACTCATTTTCAATGTTTTTATAAAAAATTAACTGAGGATTTCTCAAAGTGACGATGCAGTTAAATCAAATTTAAGTTCAATAATTAATACACTAGTGAAAAATGGTTAAAAAACAAGTGGGCCCTGACAACCTGGTACAAGTTTGTTTGTGGTTGTGTTACATCGTCAAAATAAAACAGCCTAATATTATCCTTTAAAAATTAAAGTGGTGGCATTTATTTATAGAAAGAACAGTCAAAAAATAAAAATAGTACGCGTGTTGATGGTGTTGTTGAGTTGAAGGGGTGCAATTGTAGTACACATGAAGCTCCCGTGTGGAGTGGCGCATGGAATTGAAAGGAGGGTACACGTGTCGCGCTCTGACCTGGCCAATAGAGAAAGTTGAAGAAGCACATGGAATTATGTGAATGTGTCCAAATGTAACGTGGGGTCAACATTTTGAATATTGGGGACACGTGGCTGGTTTTGGATGGTGGCTGAGGATTTGTGTGGGTTCTAAAATAAACACATGACACCATCTAACGTCGTAGCCCCATGTCGGCAACTACTTAAGGAACTGAAATCCAACACCTTTTATTTTAGTTAAACATTTTTTTTCAAGTTAAGGGGAAGTGAAATTAGGGAAAGTGAGATCAACTTATAATTAAGATTTGAGTAACAAAAGAAATATTAATCTAGAAATAAACATTAAAACCCAGTTTCTGGTGTTTTCTAGTTTACCATTTCCGATTTAAATTTGAAAACAAAATTTGTTTAAATAAACTGGAGTTGAAATACTTGTGAAATGAATTTCAAACCATTTTAAATCAATTTAAAAATAAAAGGATTTTAAGTTTTACAAGTTATTTTGCACTTCCTATGTTTTCCTCCACACTTCAATTTTCCCTTGATCTTCTCCTTTTTTTTTTCTTTTTCTCATTTGTAGTTTTTAGAATAACCTCACCCGAACAAATTCAATTAAAATCGAATTATTTCAGGTTACGCTAAATTCAACCTAATTTAACTGTAAGTCGTTGAACAAATTAAACTAAATTCAATTCAATCGCCTATACTCAGGTACGAGGACAAAGCCTTTAATTGTATTTTCCAACAAAAGAGTGGACGGAAAATGAAGAAATATATTAAAAAAAGGCACAACAGTATTCATATAGAAGCTGATTAGGAAAAAGGTAACAAATAATAATAATAATAATTTTTCACAATACCCTTTAGTTATTAAAAATACAATTAATTTGACAAATTGAGTTTACTTACAAATACAAAATAATTCAAGTGTACTTAATTCACGAAAATAGCTTTACAACTTTAAGAAGAAAAAGTCCCAGTAATTACAACGTTACACCCCAAACTTGGAAGTTAACTCTGCCTGGAATAACCCATGCACAAAGGGCAGAACAGAGGCCATACAGTAATTAAAAGATAAAGGTAGGGGAATAATTAAAAATCCTAACGTAAAATGCATTACTGGAAACGCATTAAAAATCCTAATTAAGATTATAAAGTACATACATTCTATGAATTACTGAAAAGGCATCAAACTTGAACCAAATGCAAGAAACTTTGGGCAAGAAGCCGAGAAATCACTTTCCATTCACTATTCACTAATGAAACTCAGTTGAAGGAGCTACAAAATCTTGGAAATTATAGCTATAATTACCACAAAAAACCAAATACAATTTTGTCTACATCAGCTAACATACTTTATGGAGTGAGCAGTAAAATCCAATAAAATTGCAGAATTGACAATGTACACTTTCCTAAGTATGTCTATAGCAAGCTGGTAAAAACTCTTCGCTTTTCAAGATTTTCGCCATGTCACTTTGCTTGGTCATCTTCAAAGAAAGGGGTAGAAATCAAAAGGGAAAAAGAAACAATTGGCAAGACTAACTTTTCATCTTGCATTATAGATCTTTTCGGCTTCAGCCATTTTGTTCAAGGATGTGAATCCCAGTGCAGGATATTTCTCATATCCACCAAAAGACATCAAAAAGGGATCCGCAAGATCTTATTCCCATGGGTGGAAGAAAAAAATTCCACAGAATGTACAATAGCTGAAGCTGTATAAATGCAGAGTGAAATCCATCCACCAACACTTATAATCAGCCACTCTAATCCCACCAAGCTGGTTACTTTATACCTGAGGAGAAGCCCTGTCTTGAAGGAAACCCGCCAGGTTGTGTCCTATAAGGTTTTTCATTAGCAAAGCGTTTATCCGATGGCCCAGCACCCAGGATCCCGAGTGAGTTAGGATCAGTAATCCGGAGTCCATTACTTACGGTCCTTTGAGGTGGCGGCTGACCCTGGAATTGATTATCACTTTCAGCTCTTCTTCTTCGTTTCCATGCCTCAGATTTCCCACCATTATCAGCTGGTTCTGGCATTTGATAGGAACTCACATTTTTTAATCCTCTTTGCCTCTCCATATGGAGACGGAATGGGTTTCCATTTCTGGTAAATGAAACAGATACTGAACCATTGCCGTGAGAGGGGCCAACCCCTGCCTCATCTTGCTCCTGTCTAAGTTTGGAATATATTTGATGAAGCCTTTCCCCTGAAAGATGGGAAAAAGTGGAGACATATTTCCACAGTCGCACTGTCATTCCTGTAAATAAGCAAACAAAATAAATCAATATGAAGTGGAGACTAGAGAATCCTAAAAGTGATTAACCAAAATAAAAATGTTGACATATCCTCTTGGGAAAATGAGAGCCCTATATCAAAAACAAAAGAATTGCATACACATACACAAAGCAGAAACCTTTCCAAGTGGAATGAAAACTTACTATCTTGCTTATAGGGTTCCTCTTCATGTTCCAACACAATTTGATCTATCCTTCGCCCAAGAAGTTGCAAATAGTTGCGTATTTTTGAAAGCACCTGCAGCAGAGGGGAATATAAACAGTGCAACCATGAAAGAGAAAAGACAAATTACAAGGAAAGAAGCCAAAAGACCTACCTTTTCCTTCGGAAGATTGGCACTAGTTTGCTGCAACCTGTGAAGACGTTTCAAAGTTTTCATTTCTTCAACCATTACATCTTGACACCATTCCATCCATTTTACCTCCTTGAACTGCTCATATACTTCGTCGTTGTCAGACATTTCACCCTCTTCCTTTACTATAGATTCAACCTTCTGGGGTTTTTGAAATCTATCTTTTCTTATTTGGACATTAACAGATCCTGATTTTTTCTTTTTCTCCTGCCCACGTACCAATGAGATGCTATTATCTCTCTCTTTCTTTGAAGGCTTCCGTCCAACTTTGCTATTGGCATTTTTCAAACCGAGAACCGCTAGTTCCTATACAATAAAAATCAAGTAACCATTGTAAGTGACAAATAGTGTACATAGATTCAACAAATGAAGGGTCCCAGAATTAAAAAAATGTTTAGTACGAAGCAGATATCAAATTGCTGTAGGGAGGATTTTAGCATGCGCATGAAAAGGATTAGGGCATTACTTCAAAATTCAAATAATCCTTAATCCAGGAATACACAAAATCGATGTTAAGAGAAATGCCAACATACATCTTGGAACATGCCACAAAAATATGGACACCGTGAATGTAAGTCAAACAAAAATCAGAGCAGTGAAGGACAACCATAAATGTGGAATTCAAAGTCAGATAGGAATTTACACAACTTAAACAAATAAAACCAACAAAGTCATAAATCGACTATTTACATCAGTCTGGGATTACACACTTGTTCATTCACTTTACCTTCTCTCATAACTTTCTAACAACTCAATATCTTGTTATGCTACAGACTAATAGCATGTATGTTACCCTCAGTTCACATTATGACCACCCAACTACTATTTTAACTTCTCCAACTCTTATTCTCTTACCTTGGTAATTGGGAATATAATAAGTGTGTAACATTAAATACCAAACAAAGTCATGAAGGGTAATTACTAAAGTGTAGAAGAATAGCTAGCATACAAATACATTATAAAAAACAAAGGGAAAAAAAAACTATTAAAGATCCCTTAGTAGAACTTGTAAATTGTAAATACAGAACAAAAGGGCATAATGAAATTAGAATTTAAGTAATTGCATACTTGCTCCAAAAGGGCATTGGCACGGTCTTTTAAATTTGGAGCTCGCGGTAAGAAAGTTTCATGGTGTTGAAGTTCTACAGGTGCAATTTTTTTCGTGAGGCCAAGTCTTTCATCCAATCTTATCTTTTCCCAATTACCAAACCCATGGAAATATATTCCAAGAAGCAATCTAGCATCATCAACTGTAAACAAGTAAAATAGAATTAGCAAAGCAGAAATTAAGTAAAAGGAATATATAACACAAACTACATAAGAGGATAAACCTACTTTGATTCCATCCACAACCTTTGGACCAGTTTGATGGTTTGAGATATGACAGAACACGAAATTGTGCAATAGGATCTTCATATCGATCAATGCGCTTTGCCAGAAGTTGAAGTTGTTGGACACGGGTAAGTAGATCACTTGCCTTCACAGGGACACCAAAAAAATCCAGCAGAGGCCCCTGGATGCAATATTTCATGTTAAAAGCTTCTAAGGAAATAAGAATACTAATAACCATTGCAAGCCATATTCTACGGAACTTAATGTTATACCAACCTTCCCATCTAAATTTCCAAGTTCCACTGCCTCTGTACAGCCATCAATAAGAGAATTGAAAAGTTCAATCTGTGCTCCAGTTGGAGCTGCACCAACACCACCGCCCACCTCGGCAACAATTGAGTCAATTTGGCTCTCATTGCCATATTTCATAACCTGGTAAAGAAAATTATTTACTACCAAATAAAATAACAAAATGAAGCATATACAAGACACACATTGCACAAACAGAAGACACAAACTGACAAGCAATAATGCTAGAAAAGCCCAAAGAACAAATAAATAAATAAAAAGTTATCATGAACTCGAAAGAGATGTAAATGCTACGTCAACACACACATTTACTATGACCTGACCCACAGTGAAGTACAAAAATTAACTAAATCCATCAAAAGAAGCAAGGAAGAAATCTTAGATGCTGGCAAGGAAGGAGTAGGTCAACAGAAAATAAAAACCATAAAAGCATGTCATTTCTGAAACAAAAAAAGCAAAATTCCATAAAGCAAACACTTTCCACGCCGCATGATATCCATTTTGAGCCAGCTTTAGTTCATAGTCAAGATTAGCCCGAGACTATGATGTCCACACAAATGTCCATATTAGTTTTTATACAATAGTCGAAGAATGCAAAATATTAACTTCTTGAGTCATGTGGAAACAAATTATAATTTGAGATTAAATTGTAAGTGGTAAGAAAACAAACTTTAGAATCAGTTATAAATTCGGTGTCACCTCAAGCTCATAGCTTCATCAGTACATTTATAAGCGAAAAATTTAGCCTATCCAATAGGCTAAGTACAATATGAAGGAATGCTTAGAAAGTTTCCCTTATAGGAAGATAACATTGAAAATCGTCAGAAGTAATAGAATCTTACTGAACGAGAAAAACGAAGTGCGTCTCTTTTAGATAAATTCCCATATGACCAATTTCTCACTTGAACACATGCTCCTTCTATCATTGGTACTGCAGGGGCAGAATACTCTGCTTTCCGGCGTTTCTGAACTCGTTCAGGTGGTTCAGGTTCCTTCTTTTTTCTTTTATTAGTTCTTTCGGATGGATCAACTTCTGCATAGCTTTTAATATTTCTAGCAGAACGAGGAGCAAGAGCTTCCTAAAAGAACAAAGATAAGGCAGGTAAAGCACCAATTAAAACAGACATTACATAAACATAATTCTTGGAAACCCAACAACATTATAGAAAATTATTTAAGAATGTATACATAAAAGTACAGGTTCAAACCTCTGCTTGGAACACAGAATCAGGCTTTATCCATCGGCTCCAGAAACTCCCATCATCTTCATCGTTGCAAAAATTCGCAACCTAGAGTTTGAAAGGTAAAGAGAAAATACTTAGCATTTCCTCATCAAATCCAAAACTATATCCTTCCCAATCACACAAATAAAAATAACATTACCAAAAAAAGATTAAAAACAGAAACAACAAAATTCACGGTAAGCTGCACAATCTTACCTTAAAGGCACTTAATAACTCATTTCCCTGTTCCCCATCAGCTTCCTTCTCTTCAACCTTCTCTGCTCTTTCAAGAATTTCATCTATATCCATACTTAAGAGTCGTTTCTTGCTTTCTTCATCATTTCTTTCTTCCTTAAAAAGCTCCTCGGCTCCAAATCGCAAGATTGCAGACAGCTCATTCTGTCATTTCAGAAGCAAATTATTGGTACAGTAATTGTGTATTTAAAGAACAAAAATTGAATTCTGCAGAACCTAAATCGATTCAATGCAGTCCACAAAATACAAAATATAGAAGACATCACCTCAGTAGATTGGTGTTTTAGTGTCTACAAAGACATGATATAATGTGATGAAAGTAAACTAATGAGTATACACTTTACAAACGTCCTTACTTTGTCAAAATAACTTCCTCCTTTTTTGGCTTCTTTCTTCTCCAGTCTACCCTCTGCATTTAATTTTTGAATCACCAAGTGATCCAGAACCTATGGAACACATTCACATGAAAAATGACAGAAAATTATTGACCTCAAGCCAAGTCAATAAGCAATCGAATGTCTATTAGGAACATTAATATATATATATATATATATATATATATATATATATATATATATATATATATATATATATATATACATAAAAAATATAGGATGCCAAGGTTAGAGAAAAAGGGATGAAACAAAAACAGCCACTGGATATCCAGTGACTTTTAACATACCATCTTCTTCTTAGCACGTTCCAGAATGTCTTCCTCAACACTTTTACTTGTCACAAATCTATATATGTTAACAACTTCTTGTTGCCCAATTCTATGAGCTCTACTCATTGCCTAAAAAACGTAAGTAACAATAAGTACCAAATATTTTGTTGATTAATAAATTAAATCAGCTAAATACCTGCAGGTCATTTTGAGGATTCCAATCAGAATCAAATATTATAACAGTGTCTGCTGTGGCAAGGTTAATACCCAAACCTCCTGCCCGTGTTGAAAGAAGGAAGCAAAAATCATCACTACCAGGTGCATTGAAATGATCCATTGCCTGCTGTCTAAGCTCGGCTTTTGTACTGCCATCAAGCCTCTGAAATTGAAATCCTCGAAGTGACATATATTCTCCCAGTATATCCAACATCCTAACCATCTGCAATACAACTCTGTAAAGTTAGTATATCATAAACTAATCCTTAAAGCATATTACATTGTATCAAAAAAACAAAGCAGACTAAGACGCTTACACAAGCAACATCAATAGTTAGAAGCTATTTATGATCTTAACATCCACCTGTTTATGAACTTTGTACAAGAAGCACAGTCCTAAATCAATAGTGGAAGATTTAAGACTCCAAAGAGATCAGCAATCATCTTTGTTAACCAGAAATTAGTAAAAGATCAATCAGTATTTTCATGAGCATTAAGTTTATCCTAATCAATTAGACGAATTTTTGGTTTCAGTTCATAGATTCTTAAAGGGAGGTCTTAAAAGGGAAAATATTGGTCAAAATGTTTTTCCTGTTTTCTTTAACTATACTACTTTTCAATCTTCACTTCAAAGAATCCACACTTTATTAAACAAAAAGAAAGTACCTAACACGTGTTCAAGCCAAGCCTAACCATATTTAATAAGCATCTGGTGACTGGAAAGAATCATATAATGTATTACTACTTTTTAACAAGTTGGGGGGTTGGGGTTGTTGAAAATTGAAATATGTCCATGCTAACAATACCAGCTAAATGAGCACACCAAAAACTGAGTTTAACATGATCTAGTCTACTAAAATTCATAAATTTAAGTGAATGATGTTTAAAACAACTAAAGAACATATTACGTTTAAGTGAATAATATTTAAACCAACCCAAAAGTAAACTTCAATTTTTAAAGGCTATAGGTAACCCTAAATAGAAACATGTACAAGGGACGAGTCAAAAGTATGATAAAATATTATAAAATATTGTTGAAATATTGTTGATAAAATATTGTTGAGCTAAAAGCCTCCAATTATACTAAGAAGCATATCCAGTAAGTCAGTTTTAATTTTCAACCACAAACCTGAGAGAAAATCAAAACACGATGCTTGGTTTCATGCAATCTGACAAGCAGCTTATCAAGTATGACAAGCTTGCCGCTGCTGAAAACAATTCTCTCTAGTTTACTGTTATCACTACTCCCTGAGTCCCCACCATAGCCATGATCAGCACTTTCGAACAAGAACGGATGGTTGCAGCACTTCTTTAATTCCACCACAATATTTAGAAGAGAAACCTGAAATTTAGCACAAAAAGATTAGTGATCATATTTTAAAAGAAAACTGAAAAGGATATAGAAATATACATTATGAAATCAAACTTCTCAAAATTGTCAGTCCAGTCGATATTAAACAGATGCAACATTTCCTATTAATATAATCTCCCTCTAATTTAATATCACACCAAAATCCAAAAGAAATGTAACTCAGCTTCATGACATGCACATAAATTTACGTTATATTGTTTTTTTCCCTTAAATAAAAAACAATTAAATCTTAAATACCAACAACAAACCACACTATCCCTAGCTTACTCTAGACAAACAACGAAGTTTGAATGGTTCGAAGAAACCATGTATCATAGCCAAGTATTGGCATTTCTTATTTAAATAATCATGATGAAGAAAGCTTACAATCATGTATTTATGAAAAATGATAGTTAGCAACGCAGAATAGAAACTTAACCTGATTCCCACGAACTCCTTTGTTCAAATTGTGAAAATTACGTTCCAAAATCCACTTATAATACCTACATGATGGAATACATCAACAGGAATTAAGAAAGTGAACTTACAAGAACAGCATTTTTTCAAAAGAAACATATTTCAGAACCTAAAATTGCACTTACTGTTTCTGAAGAGGAGACATTTCAACCCGAAGTATACGCTCAATTTTAGGGGGTAATGATTTCTCCACATCTTTGATAACTCTTCGAAGTATGTGAGGTCTCAATTCTGTATGAAGATTTGCAAGCTAACAAAAAATAATTTATGCATTTCAACTAACAGTCTGGAAAAAAGGAAAACCAATTAGCAGAGTAAAATGTAGAGTATTAATGACAACTTATACCTCATTTTCATTGAAAGAACTCAGATTCTTATAATTTTGAACAAATTCATCCTTGCTCCTGAACTTGTCAGGGTCAAGGAAATGAAGCAAGGCCCTACAAAACAGGGGAAGGATGGGTTAGGGGAATTGTCAAACAAACCAGGAAAATCAAAGCAAACAAAATAACAGACAACACACAAATAACCTAAATAGAAGTCAATTTAGTAGACGTGCGATGCAGACCTCAACCAATTCTATCAGCATGTGATAAGGAACAATCAAGCAGGGGAGACTCCCAAAAGAAATACGTATTTGTGAGAATGCATATACATACTAATTATGCGTTAATGACAGACAAAAAACAAGACAAGAAGCACCATTAAGACAGGAGGAATGTCATGTTGTAAACTGTTCTTTAAATGGTTAACGTAAACTATATACATATCATTTATGTGGTCATGCATCAAGCAGTTAAGTATATCCTTACAAGAATTTCATGGGCACCTTCACCAATAGATAAGAAGAATCTTCTACGATAAAATTTATTAATACTTGTCCACCCAATAATATTATGAAATCCAACATATCCACAAAAAGATATAAGTTTACTTTTTGACAAGTCAAATATGAAAGGAAAACGTTAACGATACCATAGTTCTTCCACACTGTTCTGTAGAGGAGTACCAGTGATAAGCAACTTGTTCTTGGTGCTAAATTCCTAAAAGATTAGCACAAAAACAAACCATTAAAATTAAAACTTTATCATAAATAATTGCACAAAAAATAAATTACAAGAAATGTTACATACTGAAAGTGTCGTATACAACTGCGCCTCGCTATTTTTTAGTCTATGAGCCTCATCCACCATCAGGTAACTCCATTTGATCTTGGACAGAACAGCCTTATCCTTCAAAACTACTTCATATGTCGTCAAAAGTGCATTGAATTTTATTGGCTTCCCTGGTCTTTTTTCATTATAAAATTCATACTGTTGACAAACCTGTCACAAAATGTAAAACGGGAAAATCATATGTAAAATAAATAAATAAAATTAAAAGCTTGCAGTCAGTCAGGTAGTTTACCATACAGAACTGTTCAAGTTTAGGCTTTTTAAAACAGGTAATTTAAATTGAAAGAAAACTATCAAAACCACATCCACTAAGTACTCAGCTAAGCTAGAAATAACTGAGCAAAACAACGCCAAGTAATCATCCATAATAAAGCAAAAAAAAAAAATGATTAAATGCTAAGATGAAAAAATTGAATAATGGAAGACTTGACAAAATTCATAAATCATAAGTAAGGTTGTACCCTGTCTTTTAAAGCTAAATCAGTTTGGAATGATTCAGCTTCGAACTTGAAAAAGGTGCTAAAAGGTGGATGCATAGTGTCTGACAACTAAATTCCAAACTAGTATTACACACCCTCTACCATTATAAAATCATTACAGAAAAACAAGCAAATAACAAAGAACAAATAAAATTCAGTTAAAGCTTTCCACAGTACAAACCCAAGCTAAACTAACCCCCTCCCCAACATGCTTTACTAATTCACGTATTCACCTAATTTTATTGTAAAATACATGTTCTTGAACAATAGTGAAAAAGCATGCTACCACCAGCACAAAAAAACCATAGAGATGTTGGACATACAGGTTGAATTAACATCTTAAGTATTGATGCAGTAACTAATTCGGAACTACATCCTTCATTTATATCACTCAGCATACATATCTGCAATCTAGTAAGACAAGCTGCTGAAAATGTACTAAATATCAGACAGATTTTATAACTTCATTTGGACATGAACCAATATGCCTCACCTCTCGACTAGCACGAGTACCAACATATATGATAATATTCATATCAGGAAGCCACTTCCTGAATTCTTTGGCCCAGTTTGATAAAGTGGAGAGTGGAACAACTACAAGAAAAGGACCATGGATTTGCTGGGCATTCTGTGTAAGGAATAAAAAAGCATGTATTATTAAATTGCAAGGCAATTGTAATCAAATATACAACTGATACAACACCTGTAGAAAACCAAGCATTGATACTGACTGAACAGTTTTTCCAAGGCCCATTTCATCAGCTAAAATGACATTTGTATCATTTCTCCAACTGCAAAATGCAAGACACAGAGTTAGAACATCAAAAAATTAAAAACAAAACTTGACAACCATATACAAGCATGCATACCTGTTAACAAGAAAATTCAGACCCTCAAGTTGATAATCACGGAGCTTTCCACCCTTCAACCACTCAGGTTGTTCCTCAAGCTTCCGCAAACTTGCTAAGCATCATAACCAAATATTAAAATCAGAATTTTTGTACATAATATAGCATATGATATTCTGTAAATGAAGTAATGAACAAAAATATTCTATATCTGGCATTAAAATATTAAAAGAACCAATAAAAGGAAATAGGCTTCAGAAGTCAGGAAATACAAACAAAAGCAAATAATCAAATAAACCCCTTTAATCAACTTTCTCAAATTTAAGCCCAAGTAGTGATAAAGTGGAACATTAGAATGCACATATCAAAGTTAAATGTAAATAATCTTCTGATATATTATTAAAATATTAGAAACACCATATCACTTTTGCCCAGAAACAGAAAAGAAAATGAAAAAAAAAAAAAAAATTAAAATAAAAAAAAA
>Ga0209700_101832_pt1 | contig 44028 bp, 20 predicted proteins | sample SiratroredBW_FD_187528 | JGI IMG/M metagenome (GOLD analysis project Ga0209700, IMG submission 187528) | Root nodule microbial communities of legume samples collected from California, USA - Siratro red BW (SPAdes) (version 2) | ecosystem: Host-associated > Plants > Roots > Nodule | place: USA... | reverse complement strand
AAAAGAAAAATATATATATATATATATATATATATATATATATATATATATATATATATATATATATATATATATATATATATATATGGATCACATTCTTATGGGACATATTTTATTTTATGTCAACATAAAAAAATAAAGAATATAATTTTATTTAATTTATAAATATAATATTCGGTATGCCCACAAATTATACTTAAATCAGGAGAAAAAAGATAATTTAAATATATATTTATTTCTTAATTCATCAAAGAGACGTTTTTGAAAAACAAAATTTCGAATTTCAAAATATATCATATTCTTAATAGATTCTAACGATATTATCTTAACATATTTAAAATTGAATTATTTACATAACATATGAAATGCTTCATTAGTTTTCAACTTGAAAACTTATTCAGTACGTATAATAATAGTATTAGAGTTTAAAAGTTGAAATAAATGTTAATTTAAATACATATATTATGAAATGCTTTCTAAGACGTGTTTTTTAAGAATAAAAAAACAATACCTTAAATGTTATGGGAATGGTGTATTTTTTAATAATATGAGAAAAATGGGTATGAAAATAATGAAGGAAGAAGCGCATTCAAATAATATCACTTACTGTATGTTGGCATAGCAGAGAAGTGAGTGTAATCTAATCTGTGAGTTGATTCTAATGACAGACGGGTGAGCTTACCAAACGGGTCAACCGGGAGCCGCCAAGTCTAGGACTGCGGCTTCATTTCCTTTTGAGAACTAACAACATAGCTAACTAATTTTACAATTATTTTGTAAAACAGCTCTGAATTTTAAATTCTGATTCTTTTCCGTTCTTAAATTTTTCTTCTATATTCGCTCCACTTTTTTCCCTACAGCTTTAGGATTTTATAAAAAAGGATAGGTCTGAGCAAAAACAACATCTTTATGAAATCTTGGGTATTTTTAACTGTTTTAATGAAATTCAGCAGGATTTGGATTCTCTGACAATTGTATCGTTTAATAAAGAGAGAAACAAATCTCCATTACACCTATATTTGTTTAGTGGGTTCAACTTGAAGCGTGTCCCTCCCTTTTTACTGCAGCAGAAAGATTCAGAACTATTATTCATGTAAAACTTCATAATCAATTCTTTAGACCACTTGCCCTTTCTATGTTTCTATTATCGGAGAGGGAAGAAAGTTAACTTACGAGAATGATACATAAATCATGACTTGTTTATATCAAATTTAAAAAATCTGTATATAATATTATGTCTGATGTTAATATTTACTCTGCACAATTGATTATGTTAAATATTTTGACTTTTGTGAATGAAATTTTTCTTTTTAAAGAAGTTACCGTTCAAATAAATCAAATATTAATGAATGGATAATAGATAAATCTAGTTAATATTATAATAGATAAACCTTGATGGGTTTGAAATAGAAGTGTTGGAAATAAATTTTTGTGTTTGAAAGAGATAAATTGTTGTAGAAATAAATGTTAGCCTTAATTATTAAGGTAATCATAATGTATTGAAAGAGAGGATAGTTCTTCAAGGTTTGAGAGGTTGGTTGTAATTTTTTTATATTTATAAAGATCTATGAAAGAGGTCAAATATCCAAAAATAAAGTAAAAAAAAAGTTATTCATCTATTATCAAATCAATAAAAATGATATAAATAATTTAAAGTAAGTTGTTATACGATCCTCATAGTTTATTAAAGCATTATTTTTCTAGTTTAAAAAGAGTTGGAATTAATCTTCTAACAAATCTTCTTGCAAAATATGATATTGAAAATTCAATAATACTAAACCAGAATATGATAAAAAATGTTCTCACATAAAATACAACGTTACATTTTTCTCTATTACCACTTATTTTGATTTCTATCAAATACATTTTCTTGAATCTACTTCCGTCTTCTTCTTTAATATGTTCTTTATTTTTTTTTAGTTTAAGTTATGGCTTTACTATGGCTTTACTCATTCTTTCTATAATTATTCTTTATTTATGTTACAAAAATAATATTTGCAACTTGTAGTTCTTATTTATATAAATTATCTTATTATTTGAGAACAACCATAAAATCAACTATCAATTTAAGATTTATTTCAAATAAAAGATCTACGAGCTTTTAAATATTTTCTTGAAGTTGAAGTAGGCTATTCCTCATCTGGTATTTTTCTTTGTTAGTGAAAATAGTTCATTAGATATAATTGTTGAAATTGGTCTTTAAAGCTAAAGTAACAAGCACACTACTTGAACAAAATCATCACTTAACTCTTGTTAATGGTCTTTTTTATTAGTGTTCCTAAGCAATATAGTTATTTGGTAGGACAACTTATCTATTTTTACTTTACAAGATTAAAACTTTCATACTATGTGTATACTTTTTATTAATTTATGTAACGCCTAAGACAAAAGTATTTGGAATTATACTTTTAGTTGTTTGATATTTGAAAGGTAACTCTAGACAAATAACTCTTTTTTGGAAAAATTTAAGATTATATAGTCAGTGGAACTTTGAGAAGAAAATTGCTCCATAACACATTAATCTTTTGTGGTTTGTGATATTAGGATAATCTTCAATTTCTCGAAAACCCAAAAAAATAGTCTCTTATATCCTAATTTGTTATATTAGGATAGTCATCAATTTCTTGAAAAATCAAAAACCAACTTACAATATCTCGTTCATTTATAAGAGTTGAATACAATCTACTGACACCTATTACTTGTGAATTGAAATAATTGAAAAACTTTTTTATTGTTACTTCAATGTCTCACATCTTTCACTTATACATGTCTTTTCTGATAATCAAGTAATATATTATATTGCTAAAATTTTAAGTGATAATCAAGTAATCTACTATATTATTAAAATTACAATATTTAGTGGATAAACACTTAAAATTACAATATTTAATGAATAAGCAAAGAATATGGAGATTGATTGTCACCATTCAAAATTAAATTACTAATGAGACCATTCATTAAGCTTATGTCTCAACCTTTACATAGTTGCTAACATTTTTACTATATAAGACTCTATAGTTTTTTGTTTTTTTTTTAATGACTAAGTTGAGCATTCATAGTGTGAACGCACCACGAGGAGGGTGATAAAATTTCCATATATAATAATTGAGATTTTCAACCAAAACTTTAGCCAAAATTGTTAAAAGATATATTTGTATCATTAAGTACCTTCAAAATCCAGCTAGAATTCATTTGGTACTGATTTTGGTTGATTTAGGATTTTTTAGGGATAAATATTGAAGTAAGCTCTCATTACATAACAAACAAATCAATTAAAGCGCAAAATTATGCTTGTTTTATATTTTACTGCTAGGTGACATGAGAATGGAAAAAGGTGGTGTGAATCTGAAACGAAATGCAGATCCTGGTGAAACCAGAGCACACTGTATGTAAAAGTAGTGGAGGTGGGAAGTAATTTATAACTAGGAAGGATGAGAATAGTTTTGACAAGCAGAGGAATCCCTCATGAAATTCGCTTCCACATGGACTAAAGCCTAAAGACAGTAGCTGATAAAGGTTAGGGTCCCCCCGATGAAAACTAGAACTTATTACAGTGTGAATGTCGTGGAATCCCACATTGTGCTGAGAAGTTTGAGCCAGTCTACATCACATAGGTTGGCTAAAAGCCCGTGTCAGAACACTCATTCATATTGGTTGAGGAGCCAAACTGTAAATATTGTCTCAACTTACCTTAATGTCGTAATCGGTTCAGTTTAATGATAGTGAGGTGCAGCGGGAGTGCGTATTATGCTACGTCGTGCCAAGCCTTCTGCTACCTAACCTGCTAAGCTTTCCCCAGCAATTAACAAAACTTTTGAAAATATAGAAAGTTGCCACAAGGAAAACCAACGAACACTGTGACATAAAAGTTACAGATTTTACAGCCTGTTTAATGCTGTGCCATAAGCGACCAAAGGATGGTTGTGTGATGCCAACAGTGGGAGAGATGAGAAGTACTACACTGCAATCACCAAACTCAACTACCGGATCAGCCACTAGGTAATTCAACGCTGTAAATATATCTGTGGTTGCAGACACAGAAATTTTTAATAGGTAAAGAGAGTAAAAAAACTAAATTTTAAAAGAAAAAAAACTTAACCTTTTTCCCCCATCAGTCCTGTTTTCCTTCATTTGTTAAAACGTCAATAGCAAGTTTAGAGAAATAAAAGGTAGTTCTTTTAAATTTCCTAGAAGAAATCATGACGACGGTTGTTTGAAAAAGAACGGTTTTAGTCAAATTTTTTTCTGAAAATTGTTTATGTACAATTCTATTATTTGAACTTTGAACTAGTAAAAATATTTGAATTTGTCGTGAACATAACATTATATTGTTAGTTACATCAGAAATGCGTGGCATCCAATGGCAACAATTTGTGACACAGCCTTGCGATCATAAACCTGAAACGTCAGCTTATAGTTTTGCCTTGCCCTGCACTATGGCATGCGTCACCATGCGAAGAGAGTACTGACTAATGAGAATTGAGTATCGATGGTCCCGGACCGTGTCCACACACGACAACTCTCAGGCATAAAATGATGGCACTCCGCTCAAGAGAAAGAAACGACAACACAAACAATACATTTTTACTATATGGATCCAGGTTTTCCACTTCTGCTAAATTTTTTACATGGAAGCGTCATATAAATGCTGAATGTACCATATATTCACTCTGGAAAAGAAAAAAAGGTTCTGGGACACATGACCCAACAAACACTTCAGTCTCGCATATTTTAAGTGTAAAATTCAAGCTGGCCTTCAGCAAAAAAAAATAAAAGTTATTTTCAGAGCAAAACCTCGTGACAAATAAGAACAAAAATAATAAATAATGTGATGTAAAAAGAAAGTTATTTTAAGAATTTGACAATGTCCATTCGAAGAGGAAAAAACAAAAAGTAAAACATTGTGTCTGTGTCGGATAAATCAACGCCGATCATTTACGCCACTGAACCTCCCTTCAATCGAAGAAATAATGATAAGGATGAAGCGAGGAAAATTTGAAAAAGAGGGTAACGAGTAAATATACCAGGTGGCAGTAGTAAAATATTAAATGCTAGTATTAACTACGCAGCTGGATAACTAGGTAAAAACACTTGTTACACTCTATAGCGTTAAAACCTAAAAAAAAAAACTAGAAATTCTAGAAATGAAAAACTAGCGGCCGTTAGCGAGAGGGTTGACGGTGGAATCCTTGCAGGGACTAGACGGCGGGCTTGGTTTTCCGGTTGCAACAAGACGTTGCACGAAGCTATCTATTCTGTTTCCGTTAGTCTCCGTCAGTAACCGCTTCCCGCCAAACGGTAACGATTCGAGTCCTCTCTCTTTGAGTACCTCCTCCTTCCTCATTGCTTCGCTTCCCAAACCGAAGGCCTGTCACACAGCACACGTCATCAATTCCGTAAAACCAAAACCAAACAGTCTCTGGAATGAATCTGAATTCTGAACAGAACGCAGAGAGCAGAGACTTAAAAGAAGGAAAAAAGATAGAGTAGAAGCAGAAGCATTCACTTCTCGTACCTGGATTCTGACGTAGTCCGTACGGTTCCAGCAGAAGGCGTTTCCCAACATCTGGTCAATGGTCTCGGAAACGCCGTTGAGCACAATGTCAACCACCGAGGGTGTGGAGCACGTGCGATTCTCGCACGCTTTGGTGTTCGAAGATCCGTTCCCCAAGGAAAGGACCAGGAGATCCTCCACGCCGTTCACGGACGGGAAATCGTGCTTGTTGTGGAGAACGTGCGTGACGGCCGCCGCCGTAGGGTTGTTCATCACCAGGCCGCCGTCCACGGCGGAGCACAGGGTCTTGCCGTCGACGGAAGCCAACTCGAACGGCTTGAAATGGCTCGGCGTCGCTGACGTGGCGCGACACACCTTCCAGAGCTCGAAGTCGAAGCTCGGGGACTCGGACGCGTCGGCGCGCGAAAAGACGAACGGCGCGGAACTCTTGAGGTCGAAGCAAGGGATAAGGAGAGGTTTGCACGTGTCCTTCAAGGTCAACAGCCGTCCGTCCTCCTTCCTCTGGAACACTTGCTTCAACACGTTGTCCATGCTTCTGGAGGAGAATTTCCGGCGCCGGCGGAACACGCCTCCGGATTTGAACTTATAGAGTTCGGAGTTCCTCTCGGAGACTAGACGGACGGCTTCTCTAGCTGTGTAGAGAGGCCTGCCGAAGGCGTCGGCGGCGGTGATCATGGCGGCGAGGATGGCGCCAATGCCAGTGCCGGCGACGATGTCGAAGAAATCGGCGACCTGAGCGTGGGGATCGGAGGTGCGGAGACGGATCTGATCCTCGAGGTGGATGAGAGCTTCGCCGGCGACAATGGCGGTGGTTCCTCCGCCGTCAATGCTGAGAATGCGGGTTTTGTTGTTGGGTTTACAATGTGAGAGCCATTTGTGTTCGAGTTTGGAGAAGATCTCAAGGGTGACTTTACTTAGCTCCATTCTCTCTTGGTCTCTCAATGTGGGTGTGTACGCTAGTTCCTGGCTTTAATTCTGAGGAAGAAAGCAATTCTGAGAGTGTGTTGCAGGTGTGTAATGCAAGAGAGAGAATAAAAGAATGGAAGGTAAGAAAGCAAAGAGTGTGTCACGCTTTGGTGGTGAGAGGAATAAATTGCTTAATTAACTGAAGGATGCGCCTTCTCTTCTCTTCTCTCTCTCTCTGATTCTATGCTCTGGGTAGAGTTGGTGAGAGTTAAAACAAAAGGACTGAAAGGTGCGTTTGGGAATGGGGGTAGTTATATACGCGACCCTTTTGTCCTTGTCCCTTTTTTTTATTACAGTTCCCTACTTTTCTCTATTATTTATTTCTTTTCTTATTATTATTTGTTTTTTCTTTTTCTTTGTTTCCTCCCGTGAGAGTCTTACGTGTTAAGAGTGTGTATGCACGTGCGGCCGCGCGTGCTCTTATCGGGTTGCGGGTAGCGCGAACTTCGGCCTTTGAATCGGCTCGGCTTGCGCTTCCTCTGCAAGTCAGCGCAGTACCACCATCTCCAGCAGCCGCGCTAATATTTCCCCCTCGTTTATCACTCTTCATCTTCCTTTCTAATTAATATTATTTTATTTTATTTATTTTCCTCCTTTCATCTGCATCTGTGTTTCCATATTTAACTGCAGAGGAAGATAGCTCGAAATCTCTTCACTCAGCTATGGGGTAGATTAATGGGTTCATGTAATTAAGTCATCGTAAATGCAAGAGTCACCGCATATTTTGATAAGATATTCAGTTATAAAAATATATCTTTCTTTTAAAATTAATTTTTTTCTTAAATTTAAAATAACGTTTTAAAATGAAATTTTTAAAAATGAAATAAGGTAGAGAAATCTAAACAAAAGTAAATTATATTCTCAGTTATCTTTGCAATCTAGTCTTAATTTAGTTTTTGAGTTTCATTGAACCACATTACCTTTTAAACTTTTTTTTTAAATTAATTTATGAAGATCTATATTTAATAATTTTTATTTATTGATAAAAAATGTTTTTAACACAATGCATTTTTTTATACTTTAAAGTCTTATTATGTCATGTTAATACATTTTACTAAAAATATTTTATAAAGTTTAAATTTAAAATTTATTATTGTCGGATAAGATGTACTTATAAATATATTAGAAGAACACTTATAAAATAACATTCTTAATAACTATACTTAGAATTCTTAATAACTATACTTAGAATGAACTTAAGCCTTTTCGTTTGAAAGTAGAATATGTGGGTAGACAGATAGCAAATACAATTCAACATGGAGTAATATAGTTAAAATAAAATTTCTCAAAATTTAATTTACTAAGTACTTAATATAAATTTTTTTCTATCTTTTCAACTCATATTACTCATATTTGTTGTCATCTTGGAACATCCTTTACATAACACATGATAATGATAGTTGACAACAATACACATTGATAAACTAAAATTTTAAAAACTTCTATATATATATATATATATATATATATATATATATATATATATATATATATAATCATTATATTTCCTTATATTTTAAATCAATTAATATTATATATCAGAATTGAGTATCTAATTCTCAATCTATTGACTATCTTTTACGTTATAAGTTACTAACATTATTGTCACAAATTATTGACTATATTTTCAGGTATTAAATAAAATTTAAATATTTACTCATATCATACTATCTTTACTAAGTTGTCACAATAATAAGATTAAAGAATAAATACTCAATTTACTCATATGACTGGACAAATCTCTGTAATGTAAACACAGTTCTTTTCATATTGTAGACTAGGTTATAAAAACTTCATTCAACTTTTACCATCTCATATTTTTTCTCTGTGAGTCCAATATCAGTAAAGTCATACTCACATCCTTTAGAATCTCAAATTAAATACACAAATCTAAACATCTCAATATACCATTCTCTTTCTATAAATAATTATGTCCACAACACACTGCATGTTATATCATAACCATATCATCATAAATTTTTGTTGATACATGTACATCTAACTTAATTCAAATGATAATAAATTAAATTCATCATCCATTATAGTATAATACTGTTCAAATATAGCACATTACTCAAATATAACAACATAGTGAAATATAAACAACTTTTAGTATTTAGAAACACTGAAAAACATATTTTTTTCAAAGTTTAAAAAACACCCTCTAACTCAGCCAACACTTGCCTTGCCCAACAAATTAAGCACATGTTACATTTCGTCCAACCACCATTCTGCTTGCCCAGTCATAGGGGTCAGCACACCGAATAACTTTTAGTAACCTAACAAACAAAATATTCACCCAACGACTACACCATGGTAGTTTTCTTATAAAAGCACATCGTCCAACGAGAGAATAGAGCTTCCAACTAGATTTGGTAACTCCTCCGCAAACAAATCCTACCAATATTGTATTGAGATCCCTCAAGGTCAGTCTCTCATGGTCATTGTTGCTTTGACCATGGCTCACGTTGCTTCTCGTACTTTGAGGTTGTGCATATATTCTCTTAGATGCTCTTCTTGTGCTAACTTTTTCAATTGGCTTGTTAGCGTATGACAATTTTTAGTATCATGCTCCCTTGCTCAATGAAAGTCACACCATGCGTCTTGAATGTGTCCAAGCGTACTCTCAATTAGGACGGGAAACCTCAACCTACTCGTTAATCCTTCAGGATGCACTTACGGGTCACTATAAGGTTGGGGCATACTACCCTCATTGGATATGACAATCTCGTCCCTGGCGTGGTTGATGATTGGGTCATGTATGACACATACCTACGTTCTCCTTGTTGGATACCGTTTCAACCGTCCTCTTTCGTTAGTCCATTATTCCTGAGGTCATCACTGTATGTTGTTTGTAAGCATTTTTCCTTTGTGCTTTTACACTTCATGACAACCTTGATCTCTATATGCATGATGGCTCTACGTCGAGTCTTAACCATTTTGTAAAAGGGACTCACTAAATAAGTTGCTAGGAGTCCCTTTACAAAGGAATCAATGAACATCTCCTCATTTGGTGGGTAAATTCTCATCGACACATCACAAAAAAGATTTAGATAATCCTTCAGTGACTCTCCTTCCCGTTTTTGGATACGAAAAAGGTCCACTATTCGAGGAGGTTTCACCTCCACGAGCATTTGAAAAAAATTTTAGAAATAATCAATAGCTTCATTAGAGATTCCATTGAACCATTATAGAGTGGTCTGTGTCAATGTGCTCACAGACATTTTACATTAGACCGTCAGACCCACCTAATATAAGCATTTGGGTTCCGAAAGCCTTCAGATGACTCCCTGGGATCTCCCAATCCTAAAAAATGTGTTATCTTTAGGACCATATAATGTGGTGGTACCTGTTTTGCCAGTGGTCGAATAAGTGTTTGATCTTATAAAACTCCTTGTAGTTCTTCATTTGGAATTATGGAGATCTTCATGGGCCTTTAAGGCCTGCCCCATTAAATGACACACCTTTTCAACTTATTCTCTCAAACACTTCTGCTGTTTTTGTTGTCCCTTTTGGTCTGATTATGCTTCTTCTGCTTGTCATCCAATCTCCTCATTGTTTCACTGTAAATCTTATATGATGTTCAAAATATGTTGCAACGTTGAAGTGTCATCGTTTGCTTCGAGCATGGTGGGTTGCCTATGATTCCTCATAGTAAATTTCGTTGGGTTCTTCAAAATTTAATCTTATGGAGATAGGAAAACTTTACCTATCTCATGATGGGCGTCAATTAGTTATGGTTTAAATTAATGACTTTAAGTCAATCTAAATAAAAGTTTTTTATTTCTTTTATCAAAAATTAAGTATTTATAACCTTATTTCCCTTAATCAAAAGCCATATTGGAGTACTAAGTTTCCAATTTATCATTTTATTAAGTATCAAACATAATATTTAAATATTAGTTACTAAGTATATCTAATTTAAAAAAGTTAGTTTTTATTTAATAATTTAATCAGCTGTCACCATGTCATTGCTCAATAATTAAACCAAATACAACTAAATACGCTAATGTCCTCTAACCCCACTGTGACGGGATAAGTTTTCTTAATCCATTGTTATTTATACTTCCGTTTTATACTAAAGACACCCTAGTCTTATAATCCTCTCATGAAAGCTTTATTACGGGTATGTAATCTTTTAGTTATCTCCATTTCAACATTCTAATTAGCGTACACTTTGACTATTAAGTTTAGCGCGTGTATTTGATAAAGAGGTTGGTGTTCAATATTAAAACTTTCATATATATATATATATAAGCAACTTAAACAGTGAAATTGTCTTACTTTTATTACAAATAACAAGTAGATTTGGTCGGATTCAGTTTAACCTATAAAATATAGACACTTAAAATAATTTAATTTAATCTTTTTTTAATAAATTAAGTAATGAATCTTATCACATTCTATCAAATATAACCCGACAACATTCATAGAATTGATCTTGAATTTTTTTAAAAGCTGTACTACATTTAGTGTCATAAAAATGAATTACAAGAAAGTTAGCTAAGAGTGTTTGAAACTTATATTTAACCTATATTGAACTCAATTTAATTATATTTTTGAATTGGTAAGGCGTCCGATTCAAATAAACTTAACTCATAATAATAAATATAAAAGAAAAATATTAATATTATACTATTTTCACTACTTTTATATATCATTATATAAATATGGTTGCTATTTCACACAAATTATTCTTTTTACGATTTTCTTATTAAAACGTGATATATGTTTTATTAGTTAACGGATCAGATGACCAATGTCTAGCCCAATTATGAAATCAGATTGAGTTGCTATTATTTATCTAGCAATTTCTTATCAGTTCCACCTTTATCTCATTATTTTTATTTTGATGTATATTGCCATAATTATTAATAAAAACATGAAAATAAAAGTTACTCGTTTAAATTAAACAAATTTTTTTTTTTGTAAAAAAACAAAAGTTAAACAAACTTCTGGTGTTTAATTTTAGATTACACTTTGTTTATAATCATAAAACCAGAAATTTATTATAAATCAAGATGAAGATGTGAAGAAAAGACATGAAGATACCTTAGCAATTTAGGGAAGGCGAAGGATGTGTTGAAAAAAGAGCAGAGGAAGTTGTTATCCACAACGACATCAACACAAGGCGTAGGGTGTCTCTGTCTCTCTCTCATGGCAACCTCTTTCTCTCCGACAACCTCTGTCCGCTCCCTCTTCCAAAACCCTCCCAAAGCTCTTCTCTCCGTTCCCCACTCCTTTCACGCCGTCAAACGCTCCTTCTCCCTTTCTGCAAGCTATGTCACTCTCAAGCTCCCTCTTGGCTTCTCTCTTTCTCGAACACCCCTCATTTCCAAAGGGCTCTCGCATAGGAGAGCGCCACTTATCAGGGCTGCCACTATTGAAGAAATAGAAGCGGAAAAGGCAGCAATAGAGAATGATGCTGTAAGTTTCTTAAAAATCTTCTCTTTCTTATACCATCCTTCGGTTCTTTAATCTCTCTCTACCCATTTCCCTCTCTCAGAAAACCAGGATGGAGAGGACTATTGATAATGTCCGAACAAATTTCAATTCCATAAGGACAGGTAGATCAAACCCCGCCATGCTTGACAAGATTGAGGTATACTTGCAACTCTTTCTCACTCTTTTAATTTCCTCCTACCTTGTTCTCTACTACATTCTACAAGAATGCATCAATTTTGGCCAGTTGGGTTATTTTCTCAGAAATTTATCTCTTCTTATGAACTAATTTTGGGAAACTTCTTACCTTAAAATTAAAATTAATTTATGTATGAGCTAATTTTGCGGAAACTTTGTCCCGATAGTGTTTCTAAAAGATTGTTTTTAACTTATGCGGAAGATAATTTTAGTTTTGGGAAAAGTTTATTTTATCTTTTATTTTTTTTCTGATATAGCTTATAAGTACTTGTTAAGAAATTTACTTAGGTAGACCATATCACTTATGTCCTACTGCCTTAAGCATTTGGTTTTATAATTGAAACAATTCCCTTGTTAGTTATGAACTCTCTCATTTTAATGATTTCAAACTGAATAACACATGTCTTTGTGTTCTTAAAATTGTATTGTATATCATACTGTACCGATAACGATTGAAGTTAATGCTCAGTGATTTCCGTTTGTCTGTCATGGTTACTTTTCCTATCAGTTTTTGCTTTTACATTTTTTGTGCGGTTGATTTGGATTGGCTGAGTATTTTTCATTTGGTCTGATTATCGCATTGTTCTTTAGTCATGCTAATAATACTAAGTAGCCTCCAGTTGCCATAGGAAACTGCCCCATCAAATTTGTATTCTCTACTTTTGATTTGGTTCAACTAGCATAGCTCGCAAGATCATACCTATTTACAAAATGATGAAAGTTTGTATATCACTGTACTCACCTGTTAAGTAAATGCTAAATAAAAAGCTATCAAATGTATTAGTTTTATTTTGTAGAGAGTTTTTCCCCTGTAGATGAGCTGTTTCATAACGTGTTTTTAGGTGGAATACTATGGAACTCCAGTTAGCTTGAAGAGCATTGCTCAAATTAGCACTCCTGATGCCAGTTCTCTTTTGGTACAGCCATATGACAAATCAAGGTATATTATGCACTAATACATGGCACACCAGAGGGTTGAAACAGATAACAAACATCAAACTGATCTTATTCAGGCTTATTATTGTAAAATTCCATTCTACTTCATGTATGGCATACTTGTGATGGTCCATATGGCTTACTTCATTTGCACTCTCCCTTAGTTGTTGTATATTACTTATTGATTGAGAACATATGTACCCATCTGAGGCATTCTTCATTCACATGTCATAAGACAAGTTTTCAAACTGTGATTGAACATGTTGATTTGCTATCCTGTCTGTAGAGTAATACTTAGCAAATTCCTAATTATTTGTATATTTTTTAGCTTGAAGGCTATTGAGAAAGCCATAGTTAGCTCTGATCTTGGTATGACTCCAAATAATGACGGAGAATTAATTAGATTGAGCATCCCACAGTTGACATCTGAAAGGAGGAAGGTATTTTCCAGTTCCATTGATGCTGCTGTGTCTAGCTTCACTTCTTTAAGAGATTTCTTTGGTCCTCTCATTCTTTCTTTGTAGATTACATTCTTACTCTCGCTAACTGAGAGTATTCCTAATTGGTTCTAATTTCTTATTTGGCTATTAGCAAAATGACAGTATTAATTCATAACCCATGAGAAAACTGATCTCTACGGGAAAAAAGTTGACTTAGTATATTGCTGGTCATAATTCCAATAGAACTGTTTTAGTTATCAATTTATTTCGTTTATGAAATTCTACCATTTTCTTACAAAGGTCCTCTGTAAATAAATTCTAGTGAATATTTCCAAGGTCTGGATGAATATTTTGATTTCATGTTGTCATCTGTTGATCTTAAATAGTTTAGGGTCTGTTTTTGTTTTGTTACTTTTCACCCTAAAGGTGTATAAGTTTCGTAGAGGCCAAAAGTAATGGACTTCTGGAAAAGAAAACCTTTACAATAGATTCACTTTTTTTGTTCAATCTTATACAAACAAACTTATAAGCTATCATTTTATTTTATTTTGCTTTTCTTTATAGGAATTATCAAAAATAGTGGCTAAACAGGCTGAAGAAGGGAAGGTACGTTTTCTAAATACTTTATTTACATTTGTGATAATGGGTTTGCTCTTTTTTATTGCCAATTTGAGGATTTACTTTCCTTAAAAGGATAAAACATCTGTCATGGTTAAGAACGAACAAACATCAGCCAATTTTTGAAATGTAAATACCAAATTTGTTTCCTTTCCCTGTTATTCTGAAACTTATAGTTGTGATATGGTGAAGAATAAGAGTTATAACGTGGATGGTTAAAGGTACTAAATTGTGAGGAGTGCAATACTGTTTGGTTATAGTAGTGTAATGTAAATCATATAATGAAATACCTATGTATATCTTGTATGCTTCTAGAATAAACAATAAATATTTTGACTAAATTGCACCTATTTGCAATTTCCTTTTGAATCATTGTGTATTTTCATTTTTTTGGTAGGTGGCTTTGAGAAATATAAGAAGAGATGCATTGAAAGCGTATGATAAACTTGAGAAGGTTTGAATCCTCTAGTTACACCTTAACTCAGTGATTTATTTCTAGTATTGTGGGCCAGTTTCCTCCTTTTCAGATTGTTAGATTTCATGTATTAATCATTTTGTTGGAATTTTCTGGTAGGAGAAAAAGCTCTCCGAAGATAATGTGAAGGATTTATCAAGTGATTTGCAGGTAACTTAAGAGCACTTATATACGGTTCTATGTATTTTTCAAATAAACAATACTAGAATAGACAATTTTCCTTTATTTTCCTCACGGTAATTATTTTTTTATGTAGAAGCTGACAGATGATTATATAAAGAAAGTTGAGACCATCCTCAAGCAGAAAGAAAAGGTACTATATATTTCCTCATTATATAATATTTCATCCATCTTTGATGTTAACTGTTTCCAAATTTTATTTCTATACTTCCTGATTTTTGTCTAATTATTTGGGATTTGAAAAGTAACTTCTCCAATTATTTCAGGAGTTGCTGACGGTTTGATGCTTTGATACAAAAAGTAAATGCTGAGTTCTATCTAAAGAAGGTCAAATTTTGTATCTACTTTGTTCTGGTGTTGGATAACTAATGCAAATGTTTGTTGGTAATATAGAAGACTAACTTTTGAATCATTTTCTTTTTTCAAATTGAAAAAGTAAGTTCGTGCCTGTAAATTGGATTTATTTTCATAATTCATTGAAATTTGACCCTCAAGAATCACTGTTTTGAAACACTTGAATCTGCTTGTATACTCTTGCAAGTTTATGATTGTAGATATATTCACCATCAAACTCATTTGTGATAAACTTAGGGTATGATTAGGTAAAGAACTTAATTAAGCAGTTATAAGTACTTTTAAATAAGTTTGTTTATAGAAGTCATTTTTAAGAGCTTGTTGAAATGACTAGAGAGTGAGTTTGTTTGTTCGAGTGCAATAGAGTAGAAAAAAAAAGTGGAAAGTTTAGATGATTATGTTCTCGAATGACTTACATGATCGACTAAAGTAAAACCGATTATGCACAATCATATAATGGATTATGTTAATACTTGCACATAAGCAATTGTGTGGAAATACATAATAGAATATATCCTCTAACAACGTCAGAAACTACAATGAACAAGTCACTAATTTGAGAAACAAACATCATAATGCAATATTCCTTCATATGGCATGCACCTCTTCACCAATTTTAGAACGGAAAGACAACAAAACTAAAAAAAAATTATAAATCACCTTCATAATTTAGCAACTCCATTTTAAAATTTAGGTATATTATATAAATGAATGTAAATCTATAATTTAGAAATTAAAAAATGTCATGAAATTGAGTAAGACTTAAAATTCTATTTTTAATAACTTTTAGAAATATCATCTTAGTTTTTGTTGGAATCGGCTTTGAGAACAGGAATTAGAGTACAAAAATCACGCAAGGAACTAAACCAATAAACAAATTTGTAATGTAAGTTGTTTACATGAGCTCTTTTTCAATACAAATAATATTTTATAATGAGTTTCATGAACATGAATTCTTTAACGATTGAAGAATGTTTCTTATGGCATTTACAACATTGATTCTTATAACCAACCGCCCAAGTTTCCTAATTTTACCTTTAATGAATTTCATCATTTCACATCATTTCTTGTAATCCATACCATCTTTTTACAAATTTTCTTTGTAAGATTCTTACCAACAATCTCTACTTTAATAATTTTTTATTTTTATTTTACCTTTTTATAACTTTAAAAAATAAATTATTGATTATAATTTTTTCTTTATTCTTAAGAGTCTCTTATTATATAACGACCGATACTTATTCTTAAGAACTTTGCATGTCAATTCAGCAAACTTCAATGACAGTTTTTTGTAAGGGCTGAAGTTTATAAACAAGACCCTATATAAAGAGTTAGTAATTGGAGTTGCTCTTGTATAAGAAATTGTCTTCAGTTGTAAGGAATTCAGATTTGTGGAACATTAATTTTATTGATGAAGAACTTTCACTGAAGATATTCTAAAAACAAAACAAAACAAAAAAATGAAAAAATCTTAAAAGATATTCACCTTATTTGCTTCATATATTTCTTTATATGTGTTCATAGTAGTGCTTACTACAGTTACCATCCATGCATTGTAGCCAAAATATTAAGAAACAGTTCTGATTTAGTAATAATTTAAAAAATTGCTATTTATGTAATGACTAATATTACTTCAATTGACGTATTATGTTTGGAAGACCTTCATAATATTAATCTCAAATGATTAATAATATTTTCTCTTCTGCTAGGTTCAAAGCTCACATTTCTTGTTGCAGGGTTAGAAATCAAGTACAACAACAACATAATTAGCGATGTTTATTTCTAAAAGTTCGAAATGCTTATTTTAGATGAAACCATGATAATTTTAGTAAATTAATTTTCCCCATTAGTTGAATAAAATAAAACCGTGATAAATCTCTCATTGCGAAGATGGGCCATGCAAGGTCATATTCCTGGACTATTATGGACTAGCCTCCTCTGCCGCTGTTACGGTCCCTGTTAAAGCCCTCCTTAATTTTCGTTCTTCTGCTCCCCAAATTATATATATATATATATATATGGAGATTTTTTAAAATTCTACTCAGGTATATGTCATTTAGTGAGCAAGTCATCCGCTAACACATGTCAATAAATAATAAAAATAAAAGACATAAATAATTTTTTATTAAAACTAAAATGAATTTTCAAGAATCATATACAAAATTTATTTTCTATTTTTAAATTTGTCATCATCAATTGACCAAATATTTGTTTACTTATTGGAAATTGGAATCAGAACGAATAAATTCAAATTTGGGGTGTAGTGGAGAAAAGTTGAACACTTTTAAAAACTTCTCAAAACACACTTTAAATGAATGAAAAATAAGGTCACCAACCTATGAAATTTTGAACATTGGTCTAGAGTGTTCCATTTACAGCTTGCTAGAATCTGAAGAAACATTATTAAAGAGTTTCGTCATCCCAAACTCATCTCCAAAGAAAGAAAACAAAGCATTATGAGAATTTTCCATTTATATTATAAGAAAAATTAAATAATATATAGTCTCATACTAGTACATTACAAACGAATATTTTATCGATGTTGGTTCCTAAGTGTAATTAAAATATCATTGTATTTCCTAATCATAGCGATCTCCACGATTTGCTACCAAACAAATTCACATTTCCGAAACTCTTCACTATTCAAGAACGCAACTCTGACGTGGAACAAGCACTGCATGCCACGTCAACAGATAAGTCCAAATAAAATTAATATTGCTACTTTTGTCTATGAAGACAACTTGAATCCAACAAATTTAAGATTAGATTTTATTATTTGTTTAAGGTGAATGAGTGGGTTTGTCTTAACCCGCTAATATATGCTATTATTTTATGATGAGTTGTGCATGTTCGTTAAAAAATTATTAGACATGGTAACTAGCTTAGGTCAAAATACATACTATAACCTCAATTAGTTATAGTTTAATGAATAAACAAAGTATTATATTAATATCCAAATCGTGATTGGTCATGTGCAGGTAGAGTGAGTCCATTAATCAATGAGCAAATCTCATTGAAGGTGCGCATAAACCTAGTTTTTTATCTTAATAATTAGGGCATTAGGAATAAATTAATAGTATAAGACAAGTGGAAGGAGAAGAGAATACCTCTGGTAGCTTTTCGTATCACATATTATATGCAAATAAAAAAAGTGTCGGAAAGACGATGAAGGACGCTTTTATTATATTGTCTTTAATTTTTATGCTTCTATAGTAGAACTTCTTCATGCATCATATTATATATTATATCTCTATAATAATACACTTTCATTAACGTGTACTTTTATTCAATAAAATATGGTGCTCGCTTTTCCTTGTGTCAGAAAAATACACTTGCTTTGATTTTTATCACTCTTTTAATAAAATAATACCCCTTTCTCTTCTCCAAAGGATGCAAAGATTAATCCATCATTTTATTGCAACCAGAGCTATTTAAAAAGGATAAAGGCATCTTTGTGCATCGAGGAACATGCTTTTCATCACTAATGTGTGTGTTCTTTTTATAAGGGTGTTGTTACTTCAGATTCAACCTTTTTCACGCAAGTAAAAGAAAGAATAAGTAACACTTTTTTTATTATTATTATTTTAATTATCATTGTTATTATTATTATTATTAAACTATGGTTGAAATCAAAATTTACTTTCACCTCGCAAAGTGATGAACTATTTTCTTTTGATTTTTTATTTGAGGAAGATAAGATGGACCATGGCCATGGGACACACTTTGTCCCTATAACAAATAAATTATAGAAAACGTAGAATGCGGACCTAATGAAAGACTTGCTATGTCAAACTTACTTTTAAAAAGAACGTTACGAAATAACTATTTTTAATAAATCTTCTACCAAACATTAAACTTTATATGAAATAAATAAGTGTTCTGCCGTTCCAGTTAATTAATGTATATGCATTTTTATAAATAGGGTGGCTGAACTTTAAACAGCAAAAAGAAAGAATAATCCTTTTATTTACAATCAAACGCTTATAAATATATGAAATTTTGAAGTTTTCATTTTGGCTTGGAAACTCTTATATATGCAAAACTATAAAACTATTATAATTTGAAGAAAGGTACAACTTGTATAATTGTGACATTTTTAATGAATTTTAGCTAATAATAAAAATATATTTTATAATAAAGAAGCTAGAAATAGATATTAGTAACATTATTTCTTATTTTCTTTTAGTTTATGAGAATCCAAACAACCATCTTCCAATTAAAAATGGTACCTACAACCATGAGAGATACTTGAGGCAAAAAACTTTCATGCACATTCTCTTTAACAAAAGTGGATTCTAGTTCTTATCTTCAAAAATCACACTGTTTGTCCATTTCCCAGGCACTCTACATAACAACACTGCTACTAGTTTTAATTCTGGTAGCAATAACATAGTGAAGACAAGAAAAAAAGTTAAATGACATAAGAATGGTGGTAAATTTTACGCCTAGTTTTTAGAGCAAGGGCAGTCATGTGTTAGTTCAGAATATCCTGTGTGAGTGCAGAACATCTGTCACAAGATTCAATCTGAAAGTGCTTCCTCTTCCAATTGGTAGGCAATAAGGTGTTATGCGCCATTTGCCAAAACAAAAATCTTTAATTTTCAGGCAGAGTTTGTTCATTCCAGTGAAGAGAAAGAATTACTCTCTGTCAATGGGTAGTCAACATTCTATTCAACAATAATATCAAAATCAAAGTTACTGGTTCAATTTCACTGAGATAGTTATTAAATAAATATCAGGTGGGCCAATTAATTTATTATTACATTTGATTAAACTAAAAAGAATGTATTTTTTTTTTATTTTTGTTTCAAATATCTTATGTTTTTAATTAGGATGCATGTAAAATAATTGGAGGTTTGAAAGAAAAAAAAAGTACTGGAGATTAATTTATTACATATTAAAAAAGTTGTCTTAGTATATATTAGAAATATATATTAGAAAAAAGAAGTGTCGAAGAAAAGCTTCCTCTTAAGGTTAATTCCATAAAAGAAAAACACACACACATAGTGAACATAATTAGTGAACATAAAAAATTATACATCAATGAAATATTTATAGTTAATAGTAAAAATAAAAATAAAAATATATCTTACTGTATAGGCAGATAATTCTAGAAATCTTTAATGTGAAATAATAAAAATAAATAAATAAGTAATATATGTTTGCAATAATTAACAAATTTTTAACGAGTTTTGAAAATGTTATACTAATATAATAAAAAATAGCTTTACAATATAAATATATAAGTTGTAATTTAGCTTTATACATTTAACTTTTTTTTTCAAAAAAAAGTTTTATATAAATAGAAAATTTTTTCATTTTTTATAAACATCACAATCTTTCTAAAAATAGGTGTTTTTTTAGTTTGTGTCATTTTTCTAAAATTTAATTTTCTTTTTTTATTTGACTCACAATCGAAGATTATCTTTAGATTCCCGGTGTCGAGTAGAATAAGAATATCTAATTAAATTATTAAACAGAATAAGTTTATTTTTTACTCATCTTTCTCATAGTTAGTCTTAGGTTAATTCCGTTTTTAGTAAGGGTATTTGTCTATGTCATCTGAGGCATCAAAATTAGTCTCTAGTCCATTGTTTTAATGGTGTAATTTGATCATCAGTCAGAAACTCTTGGTGCAGGTTAAGTTGCTTGTGATTTTAAGTTTCTAAAACTCCTTTGAAGGTCTCTACTTTATACAAGTAAGGGAAGTTAGTTTTAAAATTTTGCTATACTACACTATAGGTTAGAGTCTTTGATTATGGAATGACATGTGGTTTTCCTTTGAAATGTTTTCTAGTAGTGATAATGAATTTTCTATAGTTTGATGAAATGATTGATTTTATGTTGATTGAATTTGTAGAACAAAATATATTTGAATGTTTAGTAAATAACTACTGTTTTGATGTGAGATGTATCCCTGTATGTTTTGATGTTATGGATTGGATGAGGTATGATGTTGTGAATGATATGAAATGGTGATCGAGACATAGTATCTTCAGGAAATGAGATACCCATATTGGGATTGTTAAAATGTGTATTGTTTGAAGACTTGTTGAGAATGAGGTGTCATGTCTCTACTAAAGAGTCGAAAAGAGTTGAAAAGGGTAACGGTGATAAGAGTTGAAAAGGTCCATTTAACTGAAACCGTAGTTTGAAAGAGTTGGTTTGGACAAATATATGAATTTATTCTGTCAGATGAGGTTATGTTATTTGGAACTGTGTGGATTCAAGTTGGAATGGTCATCTAGCTTTGCTAGCTGTAACAGTATATCAGTATATTAGAGACACCTAGTACTAATATAACAGTATCACAACAATTTGAAGAAGAAAAGAAATGAAAACGTAACAGAGGAGAATTTTATTCCAATTCCAGAGAAAGGGAACATTCTTTAACATAAAATCCCAGAAGATACACAACTGTCTCCCTTTTCTCTCTCCTCTTACTATTTAAATATTAATATTTTGACCACTCATAATCAGCCCATTTGGAATTAGCTATTTTGGGTCGTGCATTGTATTTCTTTCCTTTGTAGCCTTTTCCTATAATACCACTATTCTCTGCAATTGCTCTTTCAGTAGCTATCTTTGTTACATTACCTTCCCCTTTAAAAACAACCTTGTCCTCAAGGTTAAAGTTTGGAAAGACCTGCTTAATAACCATGGTATCCTCCCACGTTGCTTGAGTTTCATCCATCCCCTCCCATTTTATTAAATGTTGCTGCACATGCTGCTGATTTCGAATAATGACTCGGGTTTGTAAGATGGCTTCTGGTTGTAGTAATGATTCAACATCTGACTTGGTAATGGGTAATGGTATATAGGGTTGAAAATGATCACCTTTGCACAATTTCAACTGGAAGCAATGAAAGACAGGGTGGATTTTTGCAGAAGGAGGTAATAGCAGTTTATAAGCGACTTCCCCAATCTTCTCAATTACAGGAAATGGTCCAAAATAGCGAAGGCTCAGTTTTTGATTTTTTCTTAGCAGTACAGAGTGTTGCCTATACGGTTGAAGTTTAACCAGTACCATATCTCCAATTTCTAACTGCATGGGCTTGCGTTTTTTATCTGCTTCTTTCTTCATGTGTTGTTGTGCCTTCTATAAATTGATCTTCAGTTTGTTAAGTGTGGTATCCCTCTGGAGAAGTTGGTCTTGAACCTGAGGAGGGTCCTGGTTGCTGAAGGTATATTTAATTATTTGTGGAGGCTCTCTACCGTAAACCACTTTAAATGGTGTCATGCCGGTACTGTGATGAAAAGAAGAGTTGTACCAAAATTCTGCCCATGGCAACAGTTTAGACCATTCTTTAGGATTATCATAAGTAAAGCACCTTAGATACATCTCAATGCATTTGTTCAATGCCTCAGATTGCCCATCTGTTTGGGGGTGATAAGCAGTGCTGAATTTCAAAGAAGTACCACTCAGCTTGAACATGTGTTGCCAAAATTGGCTCGTGAACACCTTATCACGATAAAAAACTATTGTCTTTGGAAATCCATGCAACTTGACAATGTTTTTCACAAAGAGCTTAGCCACTTGCTTACTATTAAAGTCAGCCTTTAAACTAACCAAATGTGCGTATTTGGAAAGCCTATCAATAACCACCATAATAACAGTGTGCCCATTAGAAGAGGGAAGGCCAGTAATAAAATCCATGGCCACATCCTCCCATATTTGTTCCGGAATCGGCAACGGTTGTAGTAACCCAGATGGTAGAGTTGTAGCATGTTTGGTTTGTTGACATGTTAAACAATTCTGCACATACTCCCTTATATCAGCCTGCATACCAAGCCAGTAAAATTGTGCAGCAATTCTCTTCAAGGTGCGTGTAAAACCAGAATGTCCACCCCACAATGTACTGTGGAATTCCTGAAGAATTTTTTTTAACCAATTCATGCCCTTTGGGTAAAACCAATCTGCCTTTCCAATACAGTAACTGATTCAAGACTAAATAATAAGGACTGGGAGGATTGTTTTGCAAACACAATTGCATAATGTCACGTAAGTGATGGTCTTGTGTCATTGCTTCTCGTAATTCTGGCAACAGTTGTAGTTTTGGCTGAGATATAGCCATCATAAAAGATCGGGAAAGAGAATCAGCAGCCACATTCTCTTTGCCAGGTTTATACTCAATAGTAAAGTCATAACCAATCAACTTATGCAATCAGTTTTGTTGTTCGGGTGTGTGTACAACTTGATCAGTGAGTAATCTTAGGCTCTTCTGATCAGTTTTTATAATAAACTTGTGGCCAAGGAGATAATGTCTAAATTTTGCAATAGCCTTTGTGATTGCGAAAAATTCTCTCGTATAAGCAGATTGACGTTGCATCCTATCTGTGAGCTTTTTGGAAAAATAAGCAATAGGACGTTGGTCCTGGCTCAAAATAGCACCGATACCCACCCCTGAAGCATCAGTTTCCAGAGTGAAAGTTTTCGAAAAATCCGACAAGGCTAAGACTGGAGCTTGTGTAAGTGCAGTTTTGAGCATGGAAAAAGCTTCAGTAGCATCCATTCCCCATAGAAATTTATCCTTTTTCAACAAATCAGTCAAGGGAGCCGCAATTACAGCATATGATTTGATAAATTTTCGATAGTACCCAGTTAAACCAAGGAATGCTCTCAGCTGCTTAATATTTTGCGGTACTGGCCAATGTAAAACTGCCTGTACTTTGCTTTTATCCATTGCTACTCCTTGCCCTGAAACTGTGTGGCCCAAATAGTCTACTTGTTGTAACCCGAAGGAATATTTAGATAGTTTTGCATAGAGTTGGTGTTGTTGTAACAACTGAAGAACCAAGTCCAAGTGTAACCGGTGATTACTCCAGGAAGAACTGTAGACTAATATGTCATCGAAGAAAACCAAGACAAATTTTCGAAGATAATCTTTAAAAATATTATTCATGAGACTCTGAAAAGTGGCTGGGGTATTAGTAAGCCCAAATGGCATAACTAGCCATTCATAATGTCCTTGGTGGGTCCTAAAAGCTGTTTTGTGCCTGTCCTCTTTAGCAACGAGAATTTGGTGATAGCCTGATCTGAGATCTATCTTGGAAAAATAATGAGAGCCATATAACTCATCAAGGAGTTCATCAACTGTGGGGATGGAAAAGCTGTCCTTGATTATAATTGCGTTTAAAGCCCGATAATCTGTACAAAACCTCTATATACCATCTTTCTTCTTAACCAAAATAATCGGGGAAGAGAATGGGCTAGTGTTGGGTGCAATAATGCCTGCAGCAAGCATCTCTTGAACCATCATTTGTATCTGCTGTTTTTGACTGTGCGAATACCGGTAGGGACGCACCTTGACTGGTTTTGCATCCTTCATTAAAGGAATAACGTGATTATGACTTCTGGAGGGTGGTAAGGTGGTGGGTGTAGCAAATATAGTACTGTAATTATGCGGTAGCTGTACCAACTCAATTGGCATTTGATCTGGTAGCTCAAGGCACGAATCAGGAAACACCTCCTTTTGTTGACACTGTAAGGTGAAAACCTCTGCAATAGCATGAGTATTATGCATCCTGCGAAGGTGATTAAATTGAGCAGGACCTGGCAATTGATATTTATCACAATGTAATGTGACAAACTGCTTATCCTTATAGAATTTCAAAGTGAGCTTGTTGTAATCAGAAATGTGAGGGCCCAATGTAGCAAGCTACGCTGCTCCAAGTACCAAATCAGCATTAGAAATTGGTAAGAGATATACATGAATTTTTAATAATTGTCCCTGTACCAGTACCTCAAGTTGCTTCACCATTTCTTCAGCTTCTGATGAATTACCGTTTCCCACCAAAACTTGAAAGCTAGGGGCCTCTTCCACTGGCAGTTTCAAATAATTTGCAATTCGAGGTTGCAGAAAGTTATCGGAACTACCACTGTCGAGTAAGATTTGAATCACCATGCCATTAATAGTACCTTGAAACTTCATGGTGCCTAGCCCCATTGAGCCTTTTAAAGCGTTATATGATAAATGAGGGTCCTGTATAATATTATCAACCATTTCTTCTGGTGCAGGTTGGTGTTCCAACGTCTCGTCCTCATCCATTTGTAGCAACAAATATTGTTTATTAGGACATCGATGAGAGGAGGTGAACTTTTCATCACAAGTATAACATAGCCCTTTTTCTCGTCGAATCTGCATCTTAGCGGGGGAAATTTTTTTAACAGGCCCTTGCTTTGGAAATGTGGTGGTAACCGGGGCTTGTAGTAATGGTGGAAGGCTCGTGGATTTAATGGATTGGGAGGAGACAGTGTTTGTTTGTGGATGTCGAAAGGGGTAAGGGTGGTGCAAGGGCTTGGTTTTTTGAAGTGTATTTTTCTTCATTTAACTTGGCTAAAGAAACACAGCATATTAATGTAGTAAGAGCTTGAGCTATTACATCACGCTGAATATCTGGTTTAAACCCTCCCACAAAACAATCAATTAAAGCTTCACTTGTGACTCCTTGTACCGGGTTGGCAAGAGCCGTAAAATGAGTATAATAATCATGTACTGAAGTAACTTGTGTTAATTTGAAAAGTTGGGACCGAGAACATTCATACGGAGATGAACCGAATTCTAACTCTAAAGCACGAGTAAAATCAATCCAAGAATGAAAAGGAGTAGCTCTATTTGTCATTTGAAACCAAGGAATTACCTCTTTCTCCATGTGAATGGCGGAAATGGTAATACGTTGAGCATCTGGCGTATTGTAGTAATCGAAAAATTGTTCCGCCTTGAAGATCCATTGAAGAACTTCCGAACCGTCAAAGCGGGGAAAATCCAGCTTGACATTCTGCACCTGAAACGGTGGCGGGTTCGTATAGCCGCTGCCTGAACTGTGGCCCTCCGCAACGTGATGTAAATTTCCTCCAGGACTGCGATTTTGTTTTAGCAAAGTCTCCACTGTATCTTCTATAGTTTCAAATCGAGTTCGATTTTCCTAACGATCTGTTTCCATCATTTTTAAGATTTTCGTCATGGTTGCAGAGATTTCCTTGAGACGTGTATTCTCGGCCATGTTCAACGACGAAACACCAATGTAACAGTATATCAGTATATCAGAGACACCCAATACTAATATAACAGTATCACAACAATTTGAAGAAGAAAATAAATGAAAACGTAACAGAGGAGAATTTTATTCCAATTTCAGATTCCTTCACATAAAATCCCAGAAGATACACAATTGTCTCCCTTTTCTCTCTCCTCTTACTATTTAAATATTAATATTTTGACCACTCATAATCAGCCCATTTGGAATTAGCTATTTTGGGTCATGCACTGTATCTCTTTCTTTCGTAGCCTTTTCCTATAATACCACTATTCTCTACAATTGCTCTTTCAATAGCTATCTTTGTTACACTAGCCTTTGAGTTTAACTTAAAGCATGAGTCTTTCAAAAATAGATAGTTAAGTATCTTTGTATGCGAGCCAATATATATATATGATATGAGTTATTGTGAATAAGTGATAATGACAATGTGATGTATGAGATAAATCATAAAAGTATCATTAAGTAGTTTGGTTGATATAAGAATTTAAACTCAATAACGTAATCTTATTTTTGTGTGATGTTTGTTTTATTTTTAAATTTACAATAATAATATGTTAAATTATTTTAAGATATTCATAATATGGAGATTTGTATTTAAGCTTATTATAATTTTTTTATACAATAAAGTTTATATTATGTAAAAAATATGAGATATAACAGTAATAATATTATCTTTTATATTATATCATTTTTATATTATATATAATTATATAAATAATTTTTTCTCAGTATTATTTATCACAATTATGTACAAATACATCTAAAATTTAAAACCAATAGAAAGTTCGATTAATGAAATTATTATAGTTTTTTATTAACATAATCATACTAAATTTTATATAGTAATTATATATATGTAATGCTCTTTTACGTCTTATAAATCTAATATTAAAACAAAACAAATCCGACATAGAAAATTTTTATACTATCCGTTATACAATCCGTCCGTAATATGCCATATATAAAAGAGTTCTTATAATGTGACATCGCAAACACTAAAATAAAACTTGACATTTAAATAAATTATTATTTTATTATTATATGATATTTTATTAAAAAAAACTATGTTCAAAGAAATATAATCCATGAACAATACTATTAAAGGATAATTTTTCAATATAAAAATGTAATAGACTAACCATTACAGTTTGATTCTAAGCTAACAAAAAATACCCCAGACTAATATATTACATATTAAAAAAGATGATGTAATATATTAAAATGTAATTTTTCTATATTAAATTGATAATAGTTTAGTGAAGTTAAGATAATCTTAAATTTATTTTTTTAAAATTTATGATAATTAATTTCTTTATTGAATATAATTTATAAAAAATATATTTTATTAAATTTTTAATTATTTGTATTTTTTGCTTTAATAATTGAAACAAATACTAAAAGAATGAGAATTTTTTTTAAGAAGAAGAACTGTAATAAATAGGTCTCCTGAGTTTTCTAACATCTACTTTTCTATTTTCTTTTATTTATATGCTCTAAAAGGTACAAGCAAAACTATTTAAAAAGAACTACCATCTTAAAAAATACAATAACAATATAAATAGTATGTTTTCAACCTTGCAAATATATTTTATTAAAATCATAATATATTTTTAAACTTAAAAGAAATCTTGTACTTGCTTTGCATGGTGCTGGCCCACTATCACCCACGTGGCTGCCTCTCTGACATCTTCATTTCTGACTATCCGATTCTGAAAGCAGTAATCGTACGGTCCATAAGAGTCCTTTGCAAACAGATGTTGATGGTTGAGTGCCACATAGGACGACAATTAAAAATACAAAAGAGAAGTCTTACGTGGGATTTTAAAGTGGTGGGTCCCCATTTGCAGATGAATTGGTTTGGTTCCCTAACCTTAACCAGACCACTGAGTCCCACCACAGAGAGGGCATGGGTCCCACACAAAGAATATTATAAAAATGAGAAGAATAATACTACTATTCATTATTAATAATATATAATTTATTATTAATATATATACTATATATGTTTGACTCACTCCTCACTTTGGGAAGTAACCAAACCACCCACTTCACCATCAATCACCATTCCATGTCCTCCTCTTATTCTCCTCATGTCCCTTTCAATATATCTTTAATTTCAATTTCCACCTTCTACCATGCCACAAGATATTTCTCTGTCACCTCCTTTTTTGCATTAATCAAATAAACAAACAAACAGTCACATTATATTTTAAATTAAAAATTAATTATTTTTTTATAAATTATTATTCTATGACCTCTTCCCATTAATGTTAACTGAACCTGTTATTATATGATTAAATAATAATAATACAATCTAAATATGTATTATTAAATATTATATGTTATATCTTTTCTTTGACAGCACTATATTATATATTATATGTAAATGATAACATTGACCATTCACTAATACCATTCACTAATACGCACACTTAAAATGAAATATATTTAATTATATTCTATTAATATTTTAATTAATTAGTCATTCATGCATGTCATTGCTATCATGATATTTTAAAAGAATTATATAAAATATAAAACAATAGGGGGAATGATGAATTGGAAATTATACAAGTAATTATAGGGATACTTTTTTATATGACAATGACAATTGAAGCAGCAAGATTAAGCAAATGATTTTTTAAAAATAATTGTAAATCTTGCTAACTTAGGTAGACATGGAAGAAACCAAAAGAATTCGCCAGTTTCACAATTTAATAAAGTGAGATTCAATGTACATGAACTTTCAAAGTCAAAGTTATACATGATAATTAATATAACAATAATAAATTTATTAAATGCATGTTATCTTATTATTCTACTTTTAAATCTGTGATATAGGATGTAAATTTTGACAAGAGTATATAAGGGATAATATTCCTTCAAATAAACAAGAAGTTTCCTTGTAGGAGTAGATTGCCTATATAGTATATACTATGATTATGGGGTTTTTTTATAGTGATAAACTGTATATAATAAATTGATATTATTTCTATCTTTATTAAAATTAATATGTATTCGAATGTCAACATTGGTAAGAGAGTTGGAAGTAAGACGATTTATCTATATTTCATAATTGAGAAGAATCATCAAATTTAAAGATATAATGATAGATTATCTAATATAATTGTCCCTAGGATTTTGGTTGCCTAGTTGTGATACAAGGAAAATATTTTCATTGAAAATAACATCACAAAATATAAGTAACAACAAAACTTCAAAATCTTTTGATTAAATTACTTTGAAAAAAGATGGTACAAGCAACATATAAAATATGTTGGCGTTTTCTTTCAACTTATTAAAGAGTTTTTATAAAATTATTGAATGAATAATTCCTTTATATATATAAGAATGGTTTATACAAAATTATACTTCATTATGAGATTGGGTTCTCACCAGAATACAGATACAAGTAGAACTCAAAGGTTAATCAAGTCTTAATTACCTACTAAGAAATATTAGTTATGCATGTTAGAATTATATTTTTTTCTTTATATACTTCCAAGTACAAGAAAATTAAATTATATAAACAGTTTAAGAATAAATGGAATATACATAATGTTTAACTATTAACCGAGGTAAAAAAATTTATTTATTAAGATTATTTCATAAATCATTTAATGTCATACAAAAATTTATAATTCTTACATCAATTCTCAAAACTTATATCAAACCTCATTGTTTATGAGATTTACTTTCATATTGTATTTTATCTAACTAATTTTGTACAGGTCAATTTTTTATTTTTCAATCATGTAAATTTAGATTCATTACTAATATTATCATGTACAAATTTGATATTTATTCATGTAATTTTTTTTAATAACATGAGTTACGTCCATATCTTAATCAAAATATTTAATCAATATGTATAATTAATTATAAATTTATTTACATTATTATCTACCTTTCCATACTGCTAAGGATAAAAATATATTTTGTTAAGAGTAGTGATGAAAGCAAGCCAACTTCTGAATAATAGTGACAATTTTATTTATGTATATTTTGTTGATTGGGCTCCAAGTTACAGGATGGATTACAATTTGATATATTCTGTCATTTATTCAATATTTTTCAATTTTATATTTGCCGTAAACATACTTTTGCACCTAAATTTATCTTTAAATATTTTTTAAAATTTAATTAAAACTAGTTATTAGACTTAAAAAAATTGACTGATAAAGATTTTAAATTTTATTATTAAAACTATATCTTCAATAAAAAATTTGGTCCATTGTTTATTTCAATAAAAAAAACCTAGATATACAAATAAAGAAAAGTCTTCAACTTGATAAAATAAAAAATAGACTCTTATTTATTCATCTAGAAAACACGAAGTTTTGGCTGCATTATCTTCTACATAAGTGTTTCTTCCAACAATTTATTTTTAATTCTACAAAAATTGAAAAGTACTACCTGGTGCTCTATTTTGATTAGCTTTTTTGTTGTTTGTTTCTTTCATATCACAGTAATGGTTTATTTTTCTATATCACACACAGGGTTGCTTAAAGTTTAATTCATTTTTAAAATTCTGTTGTTTGAATATTTGCTTTGATATGTTTGACTATAATATATAACCTACTTGGTCTTTGGTTTCAATTTTTAATACACATGGCGTTAACTATTAATTTAGATATAAGTTTTGGAGTAAAATCATTTGTTAAACGTTTAATTACGACATTGAGAGGTATTTTTTAATTTTAAAAGGATTATTATAAAATTAATAAACTTATCATCTACAATATAATATGTAACTGAAGAACAGTTTTTTTAAAACCTCACACTATCATTCATTCTAATTGAATTTTAATAAAAGAAATAACGTAAGAAAACGTGTATTCAGTTTATACATATAAAATATGTTTAAATTTAAATTCAAAACTGAAAACACAGAACCTGTGGCAATTGGTGATCCTCATCTCATTTGTATATATAATATTTAATTATGGCATATTAGTTTAATAAGTTTTAGTAATTTATTTAATAATAATAGTACTACTTTTGTATTTTATATTATTCACCCCACCCAACTGCACCCCACTACGCCTGAGCTGGGGCCTCAGTGCGATTTGTCTACACGCGCATCAAGCGCGTCAAAATGGACTACGGAAAGATAATTTATTTATGTCATTATTATGGAAAGAGGAAAAGATATAAGTAAAGTGAGACATGACCACTTTAAGTTGGCATTCCATATTCCATCGACAACAACTTTTCTGCCATGTTGGCACTAGCAAGCCACCACCGTCGGATACGAAATGATCCAACGGTGATGTTAGCGCCGAAAGCCTCGTGCTCAAATCTGAGCCGTCCCTGGGTGCGCGCGTGTGATGAATGAACAGTGAAAGGGAAACATTCAACCAATTTCTCTTTTTCCACAAGCATATGAAAAGGGGAAAGATCAGATTATTAATTAATTAATTAATTAATAATGAATTAACTCATTATGGCATTTAATAATTATTATCCCTTTAAATGAAGCAACTGAATGAATTGAAAATAAATATATAGAGAGGGCATTGAACAGAGGAGAGAAGTGTAAGGCTCTGCAAGTTTTGAGAAACGGTGGTTAATGGCGGAATTCCGGTGACTCGCCAGCTGTTGCAGTTTTCCGAAGGTTTTATCTGTGATTTTGTTTACATGAGAGAGAAGAAAGAAGAAGCTCATGGATAGAACCAGAGAATCCAGAAGACCATCCATGGCCTCCTCCACCAGACGCAGACATCGAACTATTGCTCTCAGAGACTCTTCCGGTGTTAACACGCTCTCTTCTTCATTTTTTTCTGTTATTTTTTCTGTGCTGTTTCTTACACTATTTCTGTTCCGTGACAGAGGAAGGAGCTGTGGAGTTGAGAGAAGGTGTGAATAAGAGAGGAAGGAATCGAGATAGGGATAGGGATTCGGTGAACAGGAGCAAGCGGAGGAGAGGCTCTCACTCGCAAAGCACCGAAGAGAGCGTTGGAAACGAACAAGACGATGATGTTGTGGACGTTGGCGTTTCTAAGATCCGTTCTCCTAATAATCCGACGTCGTTTTCCTCCGACCAGAACCATCGCCGGGTCTTCACGCCGTCGAAACCGCCTCCGTTTAAAGTAACGGAGGAGATGATCGGCGTCACCGTTCCCAGGAAGGCTCGTTCAGGTTGTGACGATATAAGTACTCTTTATTTTCCTTTTACACTTTCATTTTGGTGTCTCCCGGAACTAACTTTTACTTTTACTTTTCCCCCTTTTTGCTTTGTTGTTCGGTGTTTGATGTGTTTCCGCAGCTTCTGCGAAAAGGTCTCATGAAAGTTTGGTCTCGGCAAGTAGCGGCGGCGGGGAGGAGCAGAATTTCCGGCAACGGTCGAATTCCCCCGGAGGGCCGAGTGTTGAAGCGGCCTCGCCTTCTTCTTCGAATGTTTCTCTTAGGAAGAAGATGGTCTGTGCTAGTCCTTTTTTAATCTCTGTTTCGATTTTTTGAAAAGGACTTTTTTTTCTTGAAGGTTTGGGTTCTTAGTTGTGTGTTATGTTGCAGAAAGAGATTGAAGTTGTTCCTAAGACATCAATATCGTCTTCATCAGACATCGAGATTGAGATAGCTGAGCTACTGTACGGTTTGAAGACTTCAAAGAACCATGAGTCTTCTTCGGAAAAGCCTGAAACAGGTGTCAATCACCACAACGCCACTGTACCTGGTCCCTCTGAGGATGTTGGTGGGTTTCAATTTCGGGAAGTTTTCTCTTTTACTCTTCCCTTTTCTTCTTTTTTTAACCTTTTCTTTTCATTGGCATTTTATCAGAGAAAAAGAAAGTGGAAGATGCCAACAATTATTCCACCGTGGTTTCGAATAATTCAAGTGAAGAGTTAGTCAGGATTCAGATTGAGCAAACTACTGATGTGGATTGTCACGATGGTCCATCATCAGAGGCTCCAAAAGAGGATATTGGGGAAGACAAGATGAATTCTGGTGCTGGGTTTGGCGATGCTTTTGAGGATGGAAGATCGGTTTTCCCTACAAAGAAAACTCCATCGCACATCCAGTTCGATTCCGATAAACAAGAATCGGATTCAAACAGAGTGTGAGCGTTAATGAACAACAGATTTTTTGTTTTGCTCTTGAATAAACATATTTTGATACTGATCATTGTCCCCATTTCGTTTTGGCTCGATTTATTAGGATCTCAGTTGCAGAGGGTAACACCCAGCGAGTAGGCAAGTTTGAGATAGATCTGATGGTGAGAATCCTAGTTTTTCTTGCTCTATTTTCCTTAGTTTTTGCTGTCAAATATCTGAAGAGTGCCTTTTCAACAGGCTCCTCCTCCTATGGCGATGTCCCCGGAACGGGATGAATTGTCACCAGGAACTAAAGCTTTGGCACTGGATGCGGAAATGGTGAGTAGGTTGACTGTAAATCTTGAAATTATTTTTGCTTTTTCTGTTTCACGGTCCAACTCGTCAAAATTCTTGTGCAGAAGGGAAATAGTGTCAAGTTGGAAACACTAGTTAAGAAGGGGAGAACTCCAGAAGAAATTGAAAAGGCAAAAATGGTCACATTTAAGGAGAAGTTGGATGTGTTCAAACATGATTTGGACAAGCCAAACAATGACATTAAGACAAACAAAAAATTAGAAGAGAAGGATAGGAATAAGGAACTGCTTACGGTATCGTCAAATCCCAAAGTAGAGAAAACCGGTAACTAATTTGATATTTTTGACTTTTTTAGCGTTTTTTATTTTTTATTCCGAACCATATGTCAACTTTGATCGCGACCCTTTTGTTAACTACAAGTTTCCCTCTTCAGTTCAATCTACTTCAATGCCTTCATCAACAGCTGAATCAGGACGGTCCAGCAGTCTCTCCCCCATTGGGTATTAGTCTATTATTAGATCATCACTTCCCTAGACATATATGTCTTTTTCTTCATGCTTATACATCTCGAATTTTACTGTGTTTGGTTATATTAGTAATGTGAATTAGCTAAGGTCGATGATTACAATTGGCAGATACAAGCCGCCCTTGCAGCCAGTTGTGAAGACGGAGAAAACCCCAAGATCATTGACACAGCAGGTATTATAATTTTTCATATAATTTGTTTTCTAGTTGTACGTATGCAAGTCCAATATTTATTCTTACTGTGAGTGGTAATATAATCACTTCCAACCTATCAGTATTTAACGATACCATGCACATTTCCTTCATGCTTCATATGTGCAGCATGTGAATTTTGTCCTCTCTCAAAGGCAACCAAAGAGATGTGCAACACATTACTACATTGCTTGTAACATCTTACACCAGCAGTTTACAAAGATGAACTCCCCTTTGCCTGCAGCTGCTGGCTCTGGTTCTCTGTGTAGCACAAAACCCAACAATGTCAAATGTGTGCCCTCTGCAGAAAGTATGGCCGTCGGGAAGCAATCTCAAAAACACTTGCCAATTGTAAGCCAAAACCCTGCACAAGAGAAAGGTTGGGCCGCCAACAGTAATCCTAGTGTTACCGCAGCCAAATCTTCTAGCAATGCCAATCCAATGGATTCAACTAATAGGGTGCAGCTTGTGTTCCAGCATGGTCCCAATCCTGGGCCACCTGGTAATCTAGTGGTATGGTCTTCACTTAATTGATTATATCCTACTAAAAATAAGTGTTGTCTATTTTTCTGATTATATTGATAGCTTGTGTTGTTGTATTGATGGCTTTTATTTTGGAAAGTAATGTGATTTAATTTTGAATGTAGCATGGTCCTGCTTTCCTGTATCCTCCAGGGCAGCATCAAGCTTCAGTTACGGCAACTACTAATCAGGCAGGAGCTGTGAATTCCCCTAACAGCACTTCCTCGTATAATATACCCCATAGTTCAGTAGGCGGATCTCTTGGTACCTCGTCAACTTTGCCAGTAGTTACTCCTGCAATGAGCTTTAGCTACCCAAATTTTTCAGCCAATGGTTCCTCTCCGTATATGACAATAGTTCACAACAATGGGTATTCATTTCCCTTTTCAACTTCTCTTGGAGCAGCTGGGGCAATCAGAGGTGCAAGTCCTCCACAAGTAACACATGCACTCGGTGGGCCTTTCTACTCTTCTCAAACGTTCCATCCACTTCAGCATCCTCAGTCACAAGCACTGGTACAACCAAGTTATCTTAATGCAAGCACATCAAGTAGTTCATCATCTCATAAACAGTCACAAGCTAATGGCAGTAATATTTTGACCTCTGCAACTATGGAGCAGCAGTCACAAAAGCGACAGACCTCACTCTCTCATCTCCGCAAGCATGAGACTGAGACTGGTGGAGGGAATGCACATTCTGTTGCTACTCGAACATCTTTCCCTCAGAAGACTGTGCATGGGCAGAACTTTACAATTCCAGTTCAGCCAGGGAACTATTCTTTTAAGCCATCTGCAGCATCAGATATTGTTGTTGGCAATAATGGAAGTTTTGGTGACAAACAACAACAGCAGCAGGCTTTAAAAGGAGCGGTTGAGAATATACCATCTCAAGCATTTGCAATATCATTTGCTGCATTTAATGGGACCAGTGTTCCTTCAAACCTTAACTTCTCATCCATGGCACAGAATCCTGTGATACTTCACAGCATGCCTGATATTGCATGGCAAGGATATCAAGCTGCAAGCGCACCTCAGACTACTCAGCAGATGAATTATTCAATTACTGAAACGAAGAGTGGAGGAAATTCTTCGCACCAAGATGATGAAAAGAAAATTACAAATGCTAAGTCTTCAAGCAACGGACCAACCACCCTTGTTTTTGATAATTCATCTAAGAATCTTAACTTCATGCTATCTACTGCGAATGGAAATTGGTCTAGTCAACCCGTTGCTTCAACTTCAATAACAAGTGTGCCTCTTTCAAGTAATGCTTCAAGTTCTCAACAGCCACAGCATTCGCTTCAGCTTCCAAAGCAGCATGCTGGGCAACAGCAGCAACCCAGCCTGGCAAATCGATATAAAGCATCATCCGCAAATAGCTCTGCTAGTCCGACTACAAAATTTCCAAACAATGCCCCTGTTTTCTCACAAACTCTTACTCCAGGCAAAAGTTCTAGCCAAGCTTCTCATACTAAGGCCTCGGGTAGAACTGCAGATTCTCGTGCACATCACTCATCTATCATGACACCCAATACTCCAACCTTCAAGAGTTTTTCCCAGGAGCAAGGGAGAATTTTGCCCGGTCATATGCAAATTTCTTTTGGTGGAAACTACATAGCGTCCCTGCCACCCCAAGGGCAACAAGTACTCAATAACAACCAGCCTGTGGGTACACCAGCTCAAGGAACTCCATTTAGTGGGGGCAATATGAAGTCAAGTTCTGAAGGAAGTAAAGTTAGTTCGTCAGTCAACGCTTCACAATTTCAACAAGCTGAAAATTCTGCTGGGAGTGGCCAAAAATCTTCTCCAGTCTGTGGGAGAAATGTCCCATCAATATTAAGCTCATGCACCAGCCACCTATCAGAGCTAAAATATTAGTTACCGTATCATTTTGCTGCACAGGGAATTATCTACTATTGTACTCCTATTCTTTGGTAATCATCATATCTTTTGGAGGCCCTTGCTGCTCTGCTTCATGTTTTAAGCTGCAATTCATGGGTTTTGTTACCGCCCTTGTGGTTTTGGTACGAATGGTCGTGTCAGCCGCTAGGTGCTGGATTTTTGCCTGCAGTTCTTCTGAGGTGGCGATGATATGAGAGGTGTAAAACCGACGCTGTCATCTGAAAATCACTATTGTGAGAGGGCATGTGGTATGACATTTGCTGGTGGGACTCAAAGGAGTGGATAATGAAAGGAAGTTGGGATCCATTAGGCCTGCAATTTTGAAACAGTAGGTAGCATTATCTTGTCAAATTTCTTGGTTGGTTAGCTTCTGGAAGGCCTTTAAGTTCTTGTGGGATCTAATTAAGTTGACATATTAAGGGAATTCTATATATGTGTATATATTATGATTTTTTTAGCTCCCATAGCAAAAGATGTACTTAAATTCATTTTTTAATGAAAAAACCTGCAGTTATTTCTCTTTATTTTGATGTTAATAGAGAGGGTGGACAGTTGGGAGATATCGAAAGACTGAGACCTGAGAGAGAACACAACAAAAGAGAATGCAAAATTCCGGGAATGGTTCCTCTCTTTTTCTTTTTGGCGTTTCCTTGTTTCTTTCCTTGTTGTTTTAGTTTTTTATTCAATGCAGCCTCAATTCCCTGAAAACTTAGCAGCTAGAATTCCCCGGTTATGAACACCAAAACATGATATGATGATACCCAAGAGAAAGAAAGTGACTTTACCTATAAGATGATGATCCTTATCTGTTGTCATTTTTCAAATGTAGACCCTTTCTCGTATGTCGCTTTTTCTTTGGTACAAGCATATGTTGCTTTTTATTTCAGACTTTTTTGCCGTGAAGGGACGGGTCCGTTGCATGGTGCAAGGGTTGAAGCAAGGCTGACCCTAATACTACAGTCTCCTTTGTCGATTGAAATAGAATCAAAGTTTAGACATGATATCCGCCAAACTGTCTACATAACGTGACACTCTGTCTGGTGGATAACGGAATCTACTCTATTTATGGTCCTGCTATGTTTCAGATGCTTATAATGTCTCCTTTGAGATCGTTGTCCCAGGAATTGGAATATATATAATGTGGTGATCCTTATGACAAGAATCATCGTGCATGAGTGGAGTTGTTTAAACAAATTGAGACTGATTACGGAACCTCAATAACTTCAGACAAAACATGCAAACTGTGTCAATACAATTGGATCACAGTCATTTATTGAGTATTCACTCAACTTAACCTAAACATAATCTTGAAATAAACAGATATTTAAACATGAAATAATTAACTTGTTAACAAAAGTGGCATGACATGAGCATATGCACAACTAGTTTTATTTTCAACCTTTGTGTTACCGCCAGCATAAAATTATTTAAATTGGTAGCATGAAATATTAACTTTCTCAATTATGTGAATGTATTTGATTCGTGTAATCATTCACTTCAAGAAACCTGAAATGTCTCCTTCTGATTGGAATTGGAACTAGGAAAGGCTCCTCACACCGGGTTTGGTGCATATGTCCTCGTCTCGACAATTCTATTTCTTGTCTTCTGCCTAAAAACAGGAACCAAAGATTCTCTTACGTTGCTTCATCGAGGATATCAAGGACGCATGCATACAAGTGAAAGCTGTATAAGTAATACAGAAAATATGTTCTAAATAACGATTATCTAATCTACTATTTCAAATAAAATTTTTACTATTGTTGATTTTTTTTTCATCAAGTAACTGGTATATTTAAGTTTGGAGTTCAATCGTTAAGTATGGTTAGTGTGTATATTTTAGCATCTCGGTCAATAAAATTATTTTTTAACGTCATTTTAATAGTTGTTATAAAATTTAATAATTGTCATATATAATAGTTATATGATTGAATAACAATACAGATGTTGTTACACCGTTTGTGTGTTTAATTAAAGTATTTATTAATTAATTAACTCCAACACAATGCGTCAACTTTTTTGTCTCAATAAGTTAGAAATCGTAACAAAATATCTTAAGCATATTCACCTAAAACGAAAAACACATGGATAACTTTTGTGCAAGCGTCATTTAAGTATATAAAACTAACGGTTTTGCTAACCTATGTGCTTCGATTTGAGCTTTTAAATATTACTTTTTAATGAATCAAATTAAAAAAATAACAAATATTTAAATGATTTTTTTTTATTATACTTAAACTCTTCACTTTTAATATAAGCTGATGTTTGTTTTTTCTATTTTTTAATTAAAGTTAACTTTTTCCCCCTACTATTTATATTGACTTATAGATGTAGCAGAAATAGGTTTGATTAGCGTATCCGATATTAAGTTTCACCCTGTCCTATAAAATGTATATATTTTTATTTTTAGAATTAATGAAGGAGATTTTTCTTTTTAATTACTCTTATAGTATACACAGTTCTTACAATTTTATTATTTAAGTAACTGTTATTTTTAATTCAAATAATTTAATAAAACATCTACAATAAAATTATTATTTTTATAATTATAATATATTTTTTGAATAATAATAATAATAATATTTTCTTTTAAAAGAAAAAAAGTGTAGATTGTTTCCACCAGTGCATGTATATTAGGTGAAATAGCCCGACATTAGGGCGCTCTAGGATACGTTTGGTTTCCCTAGACTGGGCTGGATAGGAAACCTAAAAAAAGCAATAAAAAAATAGGGATAAACACTTGAATGCTCTTAGTCAATTATTTGCTTCATGTTAGAATTATAATGTTTGGACACCTATGTAATCCAAATATCAAGTCAAAATCTACTTTATTTTGCACTTTTTTTTCTTATCATGTCATATTATTATCTTATTCATTAATTATTTAAAAATATTTTTGTTTTTATCTCTTTTAGTGTTCGTTATTTTTTTTTCTCTCCCTCGCATAACTACATTCCCGATATCTTAAATTTTAAATTTTATGTATTACAAATTAAAATAATTATATTTCATTACATGATTTACGTGAAAATTATACACAACAAAAATTATAAAAGAAATTAATATAATTATTATTTAAATAAAAAATAAAATAAACAAAATTAAATTTAATTAATATTCATTTGGTTAACTGGTTTGAATAAAATGATTTTAAAAGAAAATTATATAAATCTTTAGATAGCGGTACTAAACAATTTAATAAGAAAATAATTATTGTCTAAGAAAATCTAAAATTTCTATTACATAATATATTTTTGTCTAAAACATACGTCTTTTATTTGGAGAATAAAATTGATATAAGGACTAAAAAATAGTTTTAAAATATAAATAGTATAGTCAAAATGATACTTGAATATTTTATTATTAAAGTGAAAATTTATATAAATAAAATAAAACTAGTTAATCATGTTTTATTTATTTATAGTTAGTTTTGGGTTTTTTTATTATTGGGTTATTTGGTGATTGAGACTTAAATATTAGTTTTTATTGTTCAGAGTCCTAGTGATGTGTTCATAGATGTATTCATATTATTTATTAGAACTATATGATGAATGTTAGAATATCTTTATTGTTTTTAGGAGTTCTGAGTTGTTTGAATAATAAGACTTCTAATAGACAAGAGAAGCTATTTTACTTTTAAATAGAATCTTGAATTGGAATATCTGGATGTGGAGTGATATGATCATCAATTTCACAGTTTTTTGTAGGATTTGTTGTTTAGTGAATTTGATTTGGTTGATTTAGATTGATTATGATAACATATAGATAGTAGAAATTGATAAACTGGCAATTTACATGTTTGTATAAAAAAGTTAATGAATGTGATTTTTCATATGAATAAACTTTTAAAACGGTATAAATCATGATATTTTAAAAGTTAATTGGAGTTTTGAAATTCATGTGTCTGCTCTTAAGTTCACCTGGCTTTTGGTGCAATTCACCAAGCATGCACAATTTGAGAGGATTGCTCTCATGTTTAGTTAAGTCGGACACAATTTGATTGGCGTTAGGTGTGACTTGCTAGAGGTGTTCTTGGGTTTAAGTGGAGCCAGACACCATTTATGGAAGTTGGGTATGATATTAGCTTGTGTAGGGAGTCATGTAGTGTATTGCAATCTTTAATATTTGAGAAATTTTATTTGTCTTTTTCTTTGAACTTTTCCTTTTATTCATAAATAGAGTGTTATATTCAATTGTGTAATCATTATGTGATGAACATTATTAATTTAAGATAGATGATTATTGATTGGATGATGTATGATACTTTGTATATGAAAATTCCTAAAAAGAAAAATATATTTTGTAATAATTTGTAAATATATATATATATATATATATTGTACTACCAAATCGACCAGCTAATCACAAGTTTGTTCCAAAGTAAAGTCATGATTGCAAACATTATCGGATTGACCACAAGTTTGTTACCACCAGTACTACAGGTAAGAAAGTAACAAAAAAAAAGATCACAAGACGTGGACCTTGGCCTATTCACTAAAAAGTCCAAGTAGAAGTAAGGAGATACAAGATACATAATATTGTTATTCTAATCCTAAAATACCCCACAATATTTAGACTATTGACTGATTTGAACATGTCAAAATGTTTACCGAGACTCCTTTCGAGACTGAAAATTTACTAAAGAAGCAAAATACAAAAACAACTATCAAATTTAAAATTGAAGTACCACACACCAAGTATATATATATATATTTGCATGATTTAATCTATGCTATGATTATCCATTGATATGTCTTTTTATATTATTTACATGTTTATCAACTGATTTATAAAGTAGCTTTGTTAAATAAGCTAATTTATCGACTGATGATTCATGAGTTCATAATTTATTGACTAATAATAAGTTCTTACCGGATAAACTTCTAATTTATTAGTTCAAAATTGACAATCTAAATTTTGAGATAAGAAGTGGTGTTTAGCAAAATTAGTTGATAATTATAAACTAATATAAAATGATATAATTATATAATATTCTTATTATACAAATGAAAGTTGTATTTTTAGACAAAAATATATTATTGTGTAATTATATTTTTTTTCTGAAATTATAAAATTCTTATTAAACTCAATACTACTTTCATTTGTTTTTTAAAAGTGTAATGAAATACTAGTTAATGTTAAATCTTTTTTTATTTAAACTACATAAAAAAATTAAATTGTCATCTAATAATACTAAAAATATTATAAGAATTCATTGTTTGTAAAAATTTGAAATAAATAATAATAGGTTAAAATAATTAAAGATAATAAAAATATACTAAAATATAAGGCATACTAATAAAAAAATTTAAATAAGTTATAATAAATTAGAAACTCTAAAATAAAATATTTTGAGATGCAACCAAATACTTCTGTGTTAGTCAACATGTTATTCCTATAATAAATATTTAAATTATTTTTTAAAGACGAACGTATTAGTTGATACGTCTTTGATTATTTGATTAAATTTTTTTATAAATATCTTGGAAAATTTACTCAGATTACATATATAGTATTTAATATATAAACATAAACTTTTATTTATATTTAATCCAAAAGAACTCGAACTAAATGAAATGAATATTTGAAAGATTCATTTACTTTGAAGTTTTAATAAGAAACTTATAATCAATTTCGGAATCCTCGTCTGAAGTTGTTTGAAATTGCATTTACACACGAGAAACTCCATTTTACACACACACACACACATATATATATATATATATATATATATATATATATATATATATATATTACACTTTATAAACCGAACACATTTTGATATAAATATAAATATATGTAATACCTATATGCATCAGTACAATAATTATATGAAAAAATTGGATATTAAACAATACAATAAGATTAAAATTATAAATATATTATAGATGTCTTTAAATAATTATGTTAATCAATCAATTAAATAATATTTAATTCAAATTATATATAGAAATAAAATAATCCCATAATAAAATCCTTTGATATTGATAGTAAAATTGTTTACAAATTACTAATTAAATTATATTCATATTATCTGTTAATTTTATTTTGTAAATTCTGAAATTATTTTTCTTATATGTTTCTATATTATTTTTAAAATTTTTAATTATTATATATATTTTGTTATGTTTTTTAATAGAACTTAAACATTATTTAACATATATTTTTTATTCTTCCTTTTCAATGTAAAATGGACAAATATATAGACTTTTTATCCCACTAACATTTTTTCTATTCTTTACTTTTCTAATAGAACTTTTTACTCTTTAATTTCATAAATAATACTTTTTTGTTTTTTTCTATTTTTTTATGTTGAAATAATATTCTTTTGTTTTCTTTTTTATTTTTTTATATACATTAATTATGATTATTATTTTCTTTCTTTTTTTTATTTTTATGATTTTGTGATTATATTTTATTATAAAATTTTTGTGATTGTATTTTTACATTAAAATTGATATTAGAAGAAAAAATTACAATGAATTTTAAATTTTTTATTTGAATTCAATTTTATTTTTCATTTGTTAAAAATATATCTAAGTAATTAATAGAAAAAATAAAATAAAATTATTTGAGTATTTTTTTATAAATAAATATTAATTAAATAATAAAATTTAATTTATTTGTGAATTACTTTTAAATGTCATGTTTATTAGTTAAAATTTGTTAATTATTGAAATGATGCAACACATGTTCAACATAAAGAAGAAAATAAATGACAAATATATATTCACTAAATAGTTTAGTGATACATGAAATACTTTATGTGAAATAAAACATAAATTTTTATTTTTATCAAAACTCAAATTTTATCTTTATCAAAAATCAATTACATATTTATTAAAAAATCAAATTTTATCTATATTAAAAATCAAATGATAAAGATTAAATTCTATCTTTATCAAAAACTAAATTCTATCTTTATTAAAAATCAAATTTATCTTTATCAAAAATTAAAAAATGAAATTTTATCTTTATCAAAAATTTATTTGATTTTTGCTATTAATTATTAAGATAGTTTTTTAACAAACCAAAAATACAAATTTTAATTAAAATAACAATTTTATAATTTATTATAAGTTTTTCTTCGAATATGAATTCTAATATAAAAATACAATCACAAATTATTATAATTTTATTGTAATATAATTTGTTATGCCAAATTTAAATTTATTATAAAATAAAATAATTTATAGTTTTTTTATTATAATTAATTTTTTAAAACCTATAAAATATTTCATTTTATTTTCTTTGTATTATTTTTTTAATTTAATTATTTTTTTTAATTTTTAATAACCTAATAGATTTAAATTTAACAACTCAGCCCATAATATATATATATATATATATATATATATATATATATATATATATATAT
>Ga0209700_101830_pt1 | contig 44040 bp, 20 predicted proteins | sample SiratroredBW_FD_187528 | JGI IMG/M metagenome (GOLD analysis project Ga0209700, IMG submission 187528) | Root nodule microbial communities of legume samples collected from California, USA - Siratro red BW (SPAdes) (version 2) | ecosystem: Host-associated > Plants > Roots > Nodule | place: USA... | reverse complement strand
TTTTTTTTTTTGTTTTTTTTTTTTTTTTTTTTTTTTCCAGGTTCTCACCTTCTCTTTCTCCTCCCTCTCATACACTTTTAAATATTATTTTATCTTCATTAATACTAAAATTTTCACGATTGTCTCGATGTAGAGACTCCGGTTAACTTTTTGTTAAAACAATTAACTGAATAAATTTGTGTGGTTATTATTTGATCTCAACCCTTCAACTAAGTAATGTTTCAGCGACCCAAACCAATGCCTACATAGAAAGCTTTAGGGGCATGAGAAAGCTCTTTATGATGAAGTGGTAGCAATTTGAAATACATGGTATGAGTGGATTATTATTTATTTTCAGCTAAGGCGATAATTTTATTTAAACTGAACTTTTAGTTCATTTATCTATTTTATACGACTTTAAATAAATACCGAATAAAAACATTAAAAAAAAAACAATGAACAATTGACACTAATTAAAATTAAGGATAGGGATTGATGGGTGAGTTATCTCTTCTAGTGGAAGGACAGATACCTGGAACACTCGGGATCCAGGAAAAAAACAAGCAAGTTAGAGAAAAGAAAGTGAAAAAACAGAAGGAGCATGGCAACACAATCAAGTCCACACAGTCAATGGAAACATATTTATGACTGGATTTCTTCATATTTATTTACTTATTTAATTGTGGAGAGACATTATTGAGCATTGACCCATTGAGTATTGACCCACGAGAAACTACTTACTTCTTACACTACTAATCAAATTCAGAATTTATAAATCTATTGTCATTTAATTATTTTTTTATTATTATACTTACAGAAATTATGCTTTTAGATCTTGTAGTTAAAACATATTTTATTTATATTTTAATAAATTTAAATATACTCGTAGTTCTTATAAAATAAACACCTTTTTATTTTGCTATCTATAAAATATTTTTTTATCTTCATAGATTAGTGAATTTTAATTATAGTTTCCGTAAAATATTTTAGAGAAACAAATATCAAAACTTATTATTTTATAAGAATTAAAAGTGGGCTATAGTTCTAACTTTTTAAACTATATATATATATATATATATATATATATATATATATATATATATATTATTTTAAATGATTTACCTCACCTTCTCAACAATCGTTCTTAAATTTAACAATTTCTTAGAACACTTTTATTCATTTTTCACGGAAATTACTTTGTCTGGTGTTGGTTGGAGTGTTGTACTATGTAGGAGGAAAGAAAACAATGATAGCGTGTGTTATATGGTCTCCAAAAATAGCACTACGAGAAGTTAGAAGTTGGCAAGTAAAGATGTCAAACGCTATTTCCAACATCGCGCAACCAGTTTGTTGTAGTTTTCTTGTCTATACATGTTCTATTTTTGCTCTATCATTTTCCAATATTCCGTATTTTGGTCCTGCTTCAATTCTGGCATTGCTTTTACAAATTAAGATACATTCATCAGAGCATGAAAAATCAAATGTTGTCCAACACTTTTTATCAAAATTATAGTTACTTGTTATGGGGACAAAAGGAGTAGCAAAAAATGCTTGCGAAAAATTGAGAAAACAGCAGTGATAGATTTAAGGGCAGCAATGAATTATTTTTGCATACAAGAGCAAAACGCAATCCTCTAATGCAGGCCCCAATACCATGGTCTCACGCCTTCTCCGTACTGTTTCTCAACATAGTGAGTGAACCAACACTATGTTCAAGATTCCACTAATAACGTTTCTTTACAATCCTGTCCTTGTGAAAGTTCAGACAACCATGAAAAATGTCAAAGCAATTTGGTGATTTCAGTGTTATTTCTCCCAACAAGAGAGCATGGAAAGTCAAAAATATTTCAGTTTCAGCAGTCTCAGTCCTTGTCACACTCGTGAAGATAGCTTGTGATGAATAAAAAAACAATGGCATCATGGCCCCAGAGAAACACCAAATCTGAGAGCAGTCTAGTCCTGTAACGTAGGCATTGAAGTATAAAATCCTACAGATCAATTACTATATTCACATGTCCATACTGCACAGTACAGCATTTCCTGCAACTTGCCTGTATTAAAAATATGAATATGGGTCGTCTTGAGATCCGGTACTTGAAGCATTATAAATTTATAATTATATATTGATCAGAAAAATGTTTATATATATATATCACATGAGGCCCACTAACTAAATTAAAATCTGATAGATCAATTGTCTACAAAATTGCCTTTTTAATATATCATATAATTTTGTCAATGTACTTTGTATGCTCATACAAATCAGAGTCACTTCTAACTGATTGTTCTGACTCTGAGTCCAGAGTGTTATAGCCCCAATTGGTGTTTCCCTTGTGAGCCTTGGTTCCATGACCTGATAACAATGGCTGGTGTTAAGAGAGGCACCTTTCGCTAATAAAGCATAGTAATGCAAAATGAATGAAATGAATTAAGATGCCGGTTCAAGAAACAAAGCAACACAGGATTTGAAGAGAAGGGTCGAGGATATAGAAGCATTTACTTGTGCCTGAAACTGTGGATGGAGGGAGTTCGATTAGGAGAGTGACACAATTTTTTAGTGTCTGCAATTCAGCTTCCTTCTTTTGGAGTTTAGATCGAGCCAGGTATAGTTCAGATTCCAATTCCGCAATCTGGTTTTCCTGCTGTTCTATCTGCAACTGACATAGTTTCTGATTCAGTTCTGATGCCGATAGTGCGTGGAATTCAGAAGAGTTGAAATTCGAGTCATTTGGAACTTCAACCTGCAAAGGAGTTCCTCGGTTGTAACCAAAATGAGATTGCATGTAATGTGGTATTGTTTTAGCCCACGTTAGATTATTTATTTGTTTATTGATGTAAGTTAAAACTATTTTTTAGTTGATATGGGTTAGAATTTTCTCTACCTAGTTATTTATCTTAGATGTCAATTAAATTGTTTTAGTTGAAATCGTAGTGATTATTTTTTACTAATATAGGTAGAGGTAAAATAGTATTTTTAATATTTAACAGTAATATAATATTCTATTCAGTAAAGTTAAAATTTGATAAATTCGATAATTTAAAATAAAATAACTTAAATTCAATAAAATTGAATTGTCTAAAAAATATAAAAATATCTATCCTTAACAATACCGAATTATAGAGGTGATACTAATTATACGATCACATAAATGAAAATTTATTGCATGGTTTGACATCATGGTTAATTGCTATGTGATACATAATTGGATTTTATTAAGTGTTTCTCCTAAATTAAAACTAAATCCTGCAATAATTTTTTAATGGAAATAGAGTAATCACAAAGAAAAGACTAGAATAGTTAAAGAAGTCCACAACCTAGCGCTGGCTCAAGAAAGATTTTTCTTAAACAAAGAAGATTACCTCGTATAATTTTGACCTTGTTTCTTCATGAAAATTAGTGTCAGCGCTATCCCCAGGAAGCTTTTGGAGTTCAAACTCAAGTTCTGCTTCCAGTTGATCCATGTCCGGAACCAGCGAATCTAAGTCTTCTGTAAGAGCACTACTTTCACATTCACCATTATCCATTAGTGGGAGACACCAAAACTCAGAATCAGTGTCTCTGAGTTCACTCTTTGTTTTCTTGAGCTTTATTTCTTCATCCTTGTCACTCATGTTGCTACATTCCAGACCAAAATCCAAAACTTGGCGAGAATGTGGTGATTTTTTTATAATGATTTCAGATTTTAGTTCCTCCACAATTTTTGCCATCGCGTTCATGGTTTTTGTCAGTTCACTGACCTCAGCTTTTCCCACCATCATATACTTTATCCCAAATCTAACTCCCGAATCAAATAAGGCTCGCTAGCTGAAAAGTATAATATGATGTTAATTTTTTGCTTTGGTAAAGAACAAGGAAAATTCAACTAAACAACATGTGTCTCTATCTCGAGGTTCAATATGATCTTCAAGTCATGAAGGTTAATTGCACTTAAAGAAAAATACCAAATTCGCTCTTATATAATTTAAAGAATTAGAAACATTTATAAATCAAAAATATTTTTAGTACATCTAATTAAAAACATTAATCAACGAACAAACCAGTCTGTTTTTTACTTTTATTGTTGATGAATTTTCTCCACTTGAAAGACAAAAACGCAGTTTTGGCAGATATATTATTCACGGTTTTTCTCCTTTTCTTGAAACCCAAACGAAATTTTCTTCTACCGTTGCACTGCATCTTTGGTACTTCACCCACTGACCTCAGCTGAACCTTCGTCATTCTGTCTCCGTTCTTGGACCCTCCTCGGCCCATAACACCTTCCTCAGGCCCATCGTGTCCTCGGATAAAGCCCAATACCCCGTTTTGTGCCTCCGGATTCACGAGTTGCCGGTGGGAACTGTTATTGGCATCGTCAACGCTTGGAACTTCTTCCCCGTAACTGCATTTTGAGGTTTGGTGGGCGAAGAAGCGCTTTGCGGCGAAACACGTGGATCCCGCTACAACAGCTGTAAAGAGAAACTGCCACATTGAGACAAATTAACACTGTTTGGAAACAGAATTACCGAATCAAATGTGCATTCAGAGAAAGGTTAGAAGCTTAACCGAGTGAGTGTGTGAGTGTGATCTTTTGTATCGGTTTTCGCTTTGAAGTTCCCGATTCACCCACGCTTCTTTCAATCCAGTAGTATCAGTATCTCTATCAGTTTCGATTTTCATCTTTATGACAGACAGCTTGTTTTACTTTGTGCGACAATAACAAGCTGTCAAATTACAGATTCAAAACTAAAACACTGGCAAAAACTTTGTTTTCACAATAATGATTTCATGAAAAATTGATTTACTATGAATTGATTATAAGGTTTAGCTGTGATTCGTTCTAAATATAATGTAGCATCATTTGTGATTCCAAAATATGGAAAATATTGCGTCATTTATTGTTACAACCAGTGTGTTGCTCTAGGTAAAGGTACTTGCTGAAAAAATATACTTATCTGCTCAAATTTTATTGTTTTGGTTAGATCCTTTGGCATTGCACTACTACCTTCGAGTTCGATTTATCGAGTTGATAAGAAATCAGATGTTCTGATACTTTTTTGGCGTTTTCACTAAGAAAAATTAAAATAGTAGTGTTTACTTTGGTTAGATCAATTTCAAAATTTATTCTAAAAGTACTCACTCAATTTCTTTTAAATTTAAACATTTTTAAAATATTTTTCTAATTCTTACTAAAACATTAAAGTTAAAAAATCTTTTGTAGGTTTTATTAACAAAGCTTGAGAACCATTTTAAAAGAGTTCAATTTGACGAAAACTTAACCTTTTCAAATTAATAATAATAATTAAATATGTTGATCCAATTTATGATTATTTATTTATTTGTGTATTAAAATAATCGCATTTTTATGTTTCTTATTAATATTTTGTGCTAAAAGTACGTTAATTTATTTAAAAAATACTTGCTCTTGAATATAAAAAATTAAAGAATATATGAAAAATACAAATTACAAAATTAATCGAATAAAAGAATGTGTAGCGAAACAAAAGACTGCAGAAACATAAAGTATATAAAAAATTGTTAATTAAAGTAAATTATTTAGTTTTAATTTATTTTCTTTTTTAATTTTGATAGTATGTATTGTTAATTAGTTAGATAGGATGGGCTTTTTAAAATAATTATTGTAAAACACAATCATTTTATCTTATAACTTATTATTAAATCATTACAAAAAAATAAAAATTATTGACGAGATAAATCTATCGAAAACATTTAAAATTTGTCAATAAATTAATTGTATGTAAATTTATCAACGGATTTCTAAATTCGTCGATAATTGTTGACAGATTTCCGACAGATCCTGAATTCATCGTAATTATTGACGAATTTAAAGTAAATCTATCAATAAATCCATTGATATCGACAGATTTAAAAATTCATCGATAATGATATTTTACCGATAAATAAAATTTTGTTAATAAAATTTCATCAATAATTTAATTTTTTTTAGTGAATATTTATATAAAAAGATATATCTTGTTATTATTATTATTTTTACCTACGATATTCGTGAATATTTTAATAATTACCTATTCAATGTGACATTCGTTTTAAGTTTTAAATAAGATTATTTAAAATATAAATTCAAATAAAATTTGGATGTTAAAGTATATTTTAAAAAAATGTAGTCTTTTAAAAAAATAAATAAGTTATACGGTAAAGTATTACTTTATATAAAGTTAATTTATTCAAAAATCATCTTAATTTCATAAAATTAAACAAAAAATAAAAATTCATCAAATTAAAATCAAAACAATATTTAATTGTTAATATTTTTCTCATCATTAGAAATTTTACATTAATCTTAAAAAGATTTAAATAAGTTATTCAAGATTTAGATACCTTAATATTTATACCAATCATAAATATTCGTATTACAGGGAAATATCCGTGGTACCCGTTTGATCTCCTTGACTGCGATTTTGGGTTTTTTTCGTCTTTAGGCGAGCTCGCTTCCATAGCCAATGTTTAGAAAATGCTTTTCTTTTTTCTCAAATTGGTGGAGGGGTGCATGGCCCAAATAAAACGAATGGAATAGATCAAGTCCACTCTTCTTTATATTTTTAAATGTAAAACAGGCTAAAGGTATGGGCCGAGAAAAAAACGAAAACTTTTTTTGGGTGCTTCTTCCTGCATCTCCAAAGGGGAAGTAACCAATACTGTTTTACTTTTTTCACCTTCTTGATTTTTCTCAGCCACACTCTCTAATTACTTTTTTGTATAATCTGTAATTTAATTTTTATATTCTGAACTATACAATTAAACATATAAAAAAAATTATATTTTAAAATAAAAAAAAAGTTTTGTATTTTAAATTATATAATTTAGAATACAAAGTTTTATTATATTTTGAATTGTATCATTTGAAATATATATATATATTTTATTTTGAATTACATAATTTAAAATATAAATTTTCGTTTTCTGAAATATATAATTCGAAATACAATTTTTTTTATATTTTGTATAGGTATTTTTTAACCATTCGGTGCAGCAAGTAAATAACGGAGGTGCAAGAAGAACAGCCTATTTCTTTTAGACAAATGCTCTCTGTGGAGTAGTTTTGGTTTGGTTCCTTTCCTTCAAAAATTGCAGAACACAGTATCGGCCGCCGCAGGGAAGTCGAAGAAGGAACTGCAACGTCGTGACTCATTACAGAAACCCCTAAATCCTCTCTTTCTTCCAATCATCAATGGCTAGCGACACGTCGTTCCTATTTTCCGGCATTCGTTTCAACAGAAAGAAGTTCGGCGCCGATATCGCCAGGTTCCAGGTACCAACGTCTCTCTCTCTCATCGTGACATACGCTTATTCACTGTTACACAACATACTATTATTAACTGTTATTTTTCGTTTATTTTGAAAAGAAAAAAGATAGCGATACTGATTCGGCGAAGATTTGGAGCGTCGCCGAAGATGAAAGCGCGAAACCAAGCGAAGCAGTGGAAGAGAAAACAACGTCCACGAAGAAAAGGAAGCGCAAGGGAAGCTCTTCCGGTATTCACATTCTCGTGCTTTATTTATACTGTGCTATCTCTTGTATTCAACGTTTTGTATCTCACTTTTGCTTCGTTTTCGTAAACGCATAGTTGAAGGATTCAACGTGTTTAGAAATTCCGCATCTGTGGCGCAGTCCAGTGGTGAAGTTCAAGCTGATGAGGAGTCTATTGAGCTGAATAAGAAGAAGAATAAGAAGGAACAAAATCGACAACTCGAGGTTCGTTCTCTGTTTTGTGCGATTTCGGTAATTATAAGTGCTAGTAAGTTTGTGGAATGGTTTTATATTTTGAATCTTTTTTCAGCGGGACGCGATATTTAGAAAGCAGCACAACATTCATGTCTCTGGTTATAATGTACCGTCTCCTCTTCAAAGCTTTGACGAGTTGAAATCAAGGTATCTTTCGTGAGAATACTATGTTATCTCATTTCAGTTATTTCTGTTGTTCCCTTTGCTTCTCATTCTCGTATTTGGTTTAAAAGAAAGGGACAATTCGGAATCTTAATGAATTGTTTGTAGATATAACTGTCCATCGTATTTGTTGCGCAATCTGAGGGAGCTTGGATTCAAAGAACCAACGCCTATTCAAAGACAGGCTATTCCAGTACTTTTAGATGTATGAATTTTATGTTAATTTACTTCTGGTATAAGTATTTTTCATTTGGTTTTCTGGTCTTTAGAAAACTGTTACTGAAGTTCGATCATGATTTATATGCAGTTTCTATTTTCCTTGGGATATGTATTAACTGAATATTGTTTTAACTGCTGTATTTCTTCAATTATTTCGGATAGGGTCGTGAATGCTTTGCGTGTGCACCAACTGGTTCTGGGAAAACCCTTGCATTTGTATGTCCAATGTTAATGAAGCTTAAGGTATTTGGATTATTTTCTCCACCCGTGTTTGCAGTTCTCAATGTCCTGTGTACTCGGTTCATATAACATCTTTTATGTTTTACAGGACCCAGAAAAAGGTGGCATTCGAGCTGTTATCCTTTGTCATACCCGTGAATTATCTGCTCAAATATTTCGAGAGAGCAAAAAGCTTGCTAAAAGAAAAAAATTTCGTATTAAGTTAATGACTAAAAGTCTCCTAAGAAATGCTGATTTTTCAAAGTTTCCATGTGATGTACTAATATCTACACCACTCCGATTACGCTTGGCTATCAAGAAGAAGAAGATTGATCTCAGCAGGTGTGTTGATACATTTGTTTTATTGATTTAAACTTGAAATCCTTGAAATACTAATCAAGTAATCATTACAGACTTGCAGTATAAGTGTCTTTTTATCCACAAATATTTTATCTTGAATGCTTATATAGATGGATTATTGTTACTCTCTCACTCTCATATAATTATACTGCAGTTTTTTATCGTAATAATTGATTGAGCTATGCTTTATTAATTATCAATTAATTGTACACTTGATGCGAAATGGTTTCCTGGGATGGAATGTATGATAACCTTGGGCGAACCATTTTCCTGTTAGTATCCATTCGTTTTGATTGTGTTTGTATCAAAGCAGCATGGTCCAACTGCGGCAGGTGTAGCTTCACTTTATAGATTATAATGCTTTAAGCATTACAAAAATTGGTTTATTCTTTTAGATGTCTTACAATTCTGTGTAGAAAATCAGTAGCAGATATCTTATACGATTTATTCAATAGCTCGATGTATTGATATTTTTATTTCTTCCAACTACTTTCGGTGCTTCAGAGTTGAGTATCTTGTCCTCGATGAATCGGATAAGCTTTTTGAGCCTGAATTATTCAAGCAGATTGATTCTGTTCTCAAGGCATGCTCCAACCCCTCAATCATACGCTCACTTTTCAGTGCTACTTTACCTGATTTTGTTGAAGATCGAGCTCGAGAACTTATGCATGATGCTGTTCGTGTAATTGTTGGCAGGAAGTAAGTTCAATGCAAACACTTACAAACATGATACTCCAGAGCATATCCTTAATGCATTTTTCGTTAGCATTATTTTATAGATGATGTCTAATGCTTTTGGATCAGGAATATGGCCTCTGAAACGATAAAGCAAAAATTGGTTTTTACTGGAAGTGAAGAAGGAAAACTTCTTGCAATTCGTCAAAGTTTTGCAGAGGTAAAGGGCTAAACTAATCCATTGGATAATAATGCTAGTCAGTCCAATTTTCTTATGCTTCACAAGGGGTTTGTGTCTCACAGTTAAACATTAGTTGGTGTAGGTATGTTTAAAAAGAAATTAGAATTGTCCCTACAATTTACTATTAATATCATTTTCCTATTATTATTCTTTTTTGTAGTCTCATTTGTTTTACTGATTGTGCGCTGCATGTAGATAATTAAGCATTCTGTTTATTCTAGGTTTGGTGTTAAATAATGTGTCATGAACTTAATATAGACTTGGAATGTTTAACTATATATCACTTACCTTCGCTTAACTTTGGGGAACTTGCAAAATGCATATAATATTGTAGTCCCTCCTATGAGCTATATTGGTATTTTTTAGTTGCTTGCCTTTTGGCCTTCTTATTTGCTGCAACGTCTTGCAGAGTCTAAATCCTCCAGTATTGGTCTTTCTCCAAAGCAAGGAACGAGCCAAGGAGCTGTACGGTGAACTTGCATTTGACAACATTAGAGTCGATGTCATTCATTCTGATTTGACTCAACAAGAGGTAATTCGAACAGCGTAAGATATTTATTTGAAAATACATACAAAATCTGCAACAAGAGTTGATGCCATTCATTCTGATTTGTCTCGACAAGAGGTAGTTCTAACAGCGTAAGATATTTATTTGAAAATACATAGAAAATCTGCAACATTCCTCCTTCTCTCCCCTAAGAAACATCAAAATGAAAAGAAAACTGATTAGTGCGTGTCCAAGGTCTGGTTTTTAATATTTGAATGAAGATTTCAAATATAATATTCTTTATGACTACTATTTGTTAATATTTCTTTTATCATCGGCATAGGTAGGTCGAATTCTAAAGCATACTTTTTCATTTAGCAGTTTTTTTGTGATTTATGAATCTCATACATTTTTATGTAGCGAGAAAATGCTGTTGATAACTTCAGAGCTGGAAAAACATGGGTTTTGATTGCTACTGATGTGGTTGCCCGGGGCATGGATTTCAAAGGTGTGAACTGTGTGATCAATTATGATTTCCCTGATTCTGCCTCCGCATATGTGCACAGAATTGGTATGTACAGCTATATTAATGTTGCTTCAGATTTGAGAAAAGATATTTATAGGGATTATAGTTTGTATTATTCTCATGGAGACTTTTGTTTCCTATATCCATGAATTATTACTATTTGCTAACATGCTTGTTTTCATTAGGTCGTTCTGGCAGAGCAGGGAGGACTGGAGAAGCGATTACTTTTTACACAGAGGAAGACATTCCATTCCTGCGGAATGTTGCTAATCTCATGGCCGCATCAGGCTGTGAAGTTCCATCCTGGCTCATGGAGTTGCAGAAAAAGAAGTGGAAGAAGCACCGGCCCAAAAGAGATTCAATCTCAACAAACCAGAAACAGCATAGAATGGGAACGTGAGTTTAACCCTGAAATTTCTGGTACTATTTATATCTTAACAGGCCAGGCAGCCCCTGTTAAGATTTCTTTGTTACCCGTCCCCAAAAGTTGAACACCATGTAAAGGTAAGGGACTGGGGTTGGAATGTGACCCCGAGAGAATCGCGTTTTAGGTTAATTCAGTACAGAAGTTGGCAGTGTTGCCTAAAGTCTAAACCATGTCTTAGACTGCCGAAAATATCTTCCTACAGCTCTTTGAGGCCATTTTTTGAACAGTTGGTATGCAAAATTCGAAATGAAGTAGTGTTGAAAAGGGTTTATGCGCACTAATGACACATGAAAATAGCCTAATAAATAAACACAGAAAATTCTCCTTCCAAATTAAAGTTTCTTGCAATAAAACAATATAACTGAAAATAACGTCCCTCGAAAGAAAATGTCAATTTTCTGTATAAAACACAAAAGTAATGAGCATCACTTTTGTTGCTTTCGAGTGGTACACTGTTTAAACCAAAAAACCCATAATAATGATTTTATATCCTCCGATTCGATAGTTGTTTTGAAATTAAGAAATATAAGTAATATGATGTTAGACTTCTATATATATATATATATATATATATATATATATATATATATATATATATATATATATATATATAAGATAGATAAAAAAATTTCTAAAAGTAGTCTGATAAAAATGGAAAGATGTATCAGCCTCAAAACAAATTTGAGCTACTCGTCAATTCACTTCAATGTAAAATAAATAGATTCTCAAATATATTCTTCTCACAAAAGGTAAAGATGATTGAGTAAATTCAAAACCTTTTATTACTTTATAATTTTAAAAGATAGAGAAAAATCTTATTGATGTCCCAATATAGTAGTAACTAGCAAGTATTTTTTTTTTTAAATATGATTTTAAATAGTATTAAAAAATTAAGAACTATTTCAACCTCGTTTATTAAAATCAATTTTAATTTCAAATTTAAGCTTAGAAATACAAAAACAGAAAAATTACAACCACTCAAGCAGCACTTAAAATCTTAAAACCAATAAAATAATATTCATATGAATAGTCAGTTACATTTAAACTATTATAAAATATTAAAGAATTTATAACAAGTATACTCCGCCATTAAAAAATGAATCTATTTCACCTCTTAAAACTTTTAATTACAAAACTTAAGCTCCTCTGACAGGGAAAGTATAATTTATTATTTTTCTTCTGTTTTTAATATTCGGAAAGGGGGTTCCTTTTATTCTTCTTGTTGTTTTAATATATATTAAAAAAATTGTGCCTCGTGCCAATGCCCTCGTGCAAATGTACATTTCTTTCTCCAAATTCAAAATGGCATGTCTGTGACACACATACCAGTTCCCAAAGTCTGATCTTGTGGACTGGTTTTAGAGATCCAAACCCACCCCATTACAGTAATTCTATAAATAACTGCCACGAGGTTCATTATGCCAGTTAAAAATATTTTTATAATCCACAATTTTTTGTCCAAAATCATAGTTATTCAGACAATAGATCCCAAAGTCATAGTTAAATTAACTTTTTCTTGAGATTCTTTGTTAGGACTAGTCAACCTCAAACTAAAAATTAAAAATCCTAACACAATGTGCATGATTACTAATATTAGTTAATTGGCATGGTACAACACATTCTTTATGGATGGATGGGTGCCATCCCAACTGCTATTTGGTGTAGATAACAACCCCTGGTCTCACACTATCTGTTTTTATGCTTATTTTTATTATATTACTTTTACTTCAAGGGACAACCAAGTGAAGCCACCCTCCTATGAAATGCCTCCAAACGAAAAAGCTAAGCATTCAGTTTGGCAGTACCAATCATAATAAGCTCAATAGTTGCAACATTTTGCTTAACAAAAATGTGGTACCCTTAAAGCACCTAAGTTTATATTACATCAATTCCACTGCCCTTCTCTTCATTCTGTGCCCCCATCTGGTTATTTAATTCCACCCTGAAGATTGTGCTTCAGGTGGTCAATTAGAGAGGGTTCAAAGAAGATGGGTTCACTAGAAAGATCAAAAAAGAAAGTTCTTCTATGGAAGAAGGCCATGCTCCATTTTTCCCTATGTTTTGTGATGGGCTTTTTCACAGGCTTAGCTCCAACAGGTAAATCTTCTCTCTTTTCCACCAAAGTTGCTGTTTCAAATAGGACACAGTTTTCTCCACAACCTGGTGAAATGTCACACCTTACAACAAATGTCAATAAAAGTTGGATAGCTCCATCCCCAGTCACCATGCCCATGAAGCCTAGAATCCTTGAAACTGAAAAGAAACAAACAACACCAAAGTTGCATGTAAAAGAACAGCCCCAGTTGAAGCCCAGAAGACTCATAATCATTGTGACTCCAACAAGCACAAAACTACCCCACCAAGCAGTGTTTTTGAGAAGGTTGGCAAATACCATAAAGCTTGTTCCTCAACCATTGCTGTGGATTGTTGTGGAAGCAAAAACAAATTCCACAGAACTCCCTGAGATACTGAGGAAAACTGGCATCATGTATAGGCATGTGGTCTTCAAGGAAAACTTCACTGAATTAGAAGCTGAACTGAATCACCAGAGAAATCTTGCACTCAAACACATTGAGCACCACAGACTCAACGGCATTGTACACTTTGCTGGCCTTTCTAATGTCTATGATCTCCAATTCTTCCATCAACTTAGGGATATTGAGTATGATTTCTCCCCTTTGTTTGCTATACTATGTTTAGTAAATAATTATTTACATTATATATTTGGACCAATTTTTAGGTGAAGGAAATGTGCTATATCAATATTTTGGTATACCAAACAAACAAGGGTGGTAATAACAAATTAACAATGATTCATTCATGCATGCATGCATTATATGTCACTCCTCCATGGTGGTTTTTGTAACAAGAATTGATTTGGCTACTTAGGGTGTTTGGAACATGGCCTACTGCATTGTTAGCTGCACATAGGAAGAAAGTGAAAATCGAAGGACCTGTTTGCGATTCATCACAAGTGATTGGTTGGCATCTAAGGAATATGAACAATGAAACTGATACAATCACTCCCCCAATTCATATTTCAAGTTTTGCATTTAATAGTTCCATCCTTTGGGACCCTGAGAGATGGGGTCGCACTTCCTCTGTTCAAGACACTTCTCAGGTAAACATTCTAATTTATACCTTATCATCAAATATTGGTTCAACTATTTATGTCTACAATTGCTCCAAAATTGAAAATTTTAGTTTTTACACAACTTTTTTTATAGCCATTTATTATCATTGCTACACACTTGGAACCTAAGCTTAACCACTAAAATTTAAGAATTACAGAAATTAAGAGGATAGATAAACAATAAATATTTATTATTTTCCTTAAAGTATACTAAAATTTTGATTTTAATATATTTTATATTTTTAACATGAAAATATTTATTTAGTATACTAATAATGTGTTAACATTCTCCTAAATTATTTTCACCCATAAAAAGAAGCAAACTTTACCCTAATGCTTGTCTACATAAAATTAGATGGGGTGACTTGATACACAAACTTTGTTTGTGTTACTTAACGTTTGACCAACCCCCAACTACTCAAAGAAAAAAGCTTTGGAAAAAAAAGAGTAAGATATTAGGTAATATAATGACACCATGATTGATTAGTTGAACTAATCAGAGTACTATGTATGTAGTGTTTTCTACTCTGGCACAAGATAATGCATATGATGCTTCCTTATACTCCAAGATAGATTCCACTTCAAGTTTCAATATTATCTCAATTAGAAAACGAAAACCAAGTACAAGATTATGCATCATTATCACCTAGAAATAATCTCTACCAAGAGTTTTCTTGCTTTTTATTCTTGTCCTTATTATTATCGTCACTTTTCTTGGTTCTACTAGAATTCAATCAAGTTCGTGAAGCAAGTAGTTCTAGAAGATGAGGCTAAGTTAAAGGGAATTCCACCAGAGGACTGCTCCAAAATCTTGCTCTGGCGTTTCAATTTTCGTGCCCAAACCACCTCAAATCACTAATTTCTAGAGATTAGTCCAAGCCTAAATAACGAGTGTTGAAGCAATATAGAAATTGGCAATACATCAATTACTTTCCTACTACTATATAGAATTTATTCATTTTTTTTCTCTCTCTCTCGTGCAAAGTTGTCCTATGTTTAATTGTTTATAGGTTTTTTTTATTCTTCCTGTTTTCGATTTTTTTTTTTTTTTTTTTTTTTTTTTTATTTTTCTTTTTTTTTTTTTTTTTTTTTTTTGTTAGCTTATGTAAGTGACAAAAATTTAAAGCATATGTGATATTTTTCAAAAACAAGTTCCCGAGAGTATATAGCCCTTTTTAAAAAAAATGGATGATCAAATTATTGTATTTGTGTTATTTGATTTGTGAGTGTTTTTTTTTTACACACCCAACATTTGATTTCGGAATATATTCTAGTGTAATTTGGAATATTTTTCGGTATTTAAAAATTTAATTTGGAATGTGTTCGAGGTGTTCAAGAAAATTGTGGGGTGCAGAAAGATGGAACCTTGATTTGTTTATGAAACAACTGAGTCGAGGTTGGGTTTGGGCCTCCTCATTTGGACCCGAATAGAAGTACGAAAATATGATGAAGCTGGTCGCTTTGTATAATGTTTTTAATAAGACAACTCAAAATAATTATTGTTTTCATATATTAAATTATGCTATTATAATTAGTAATTAAAATTTAATTTGTAAGTATTAATGATTTATGTTATATTATTATTGTATATTTTAATCTTTTAAATAATATAATAAAAAAATAATATTTTAAATTATTTTTTATTTTAATTTTAATTTAAAAAGACGAGTTAGAGAGTTTATATAATTTTTTCTTTGATTCATCAATTTAACAAGTTAACCGTATCAGATCAAAGTGAATTAACTGATTAATGATATCAACTTTTATCTATCAAAATTTAGTAGAGTGGTGGACCAATTCACATGTCAAAACCTCTTTATATTATAACCTCGTATATATTCAGGGAGTGAACTTGATTTTTTTCTATAACTTTTGTCTAACAAAACTAACTCAAAGGTAAAAAATATACTTCACCCAAAAAAAACTCGATATACAAGTGGAGTCACGTCATTTTGGAAGTTTTGGTTCAGAATGAAGAAATTTGAGAAATTTTAAATTTAAATTGAAAATAAATAAATTTTTATTTTGATAAGTTAATCCTTTTTTTATACTTTAATTCTATACAAAAATATTTATGTTATTTATATATTTCTTTTCTTTTTAAAGCAAATATTCGATAAAGTTGTCACGAGATATTTGTATCTTATCTAAATACTATAACAAATTTTGTCACATGATTTTAGTTAAAGAATTTTATATTTTCTTCTATTTGATCATATTTAAGATATTGTTGTCTATCCAAAAATGTCACAGTGGTAGTTGCTGTGGGGTATGGTTATTCATCATCTAGTATCTTATTTTCAACTAGCAGTCATGGTTCCATCTCCTTATCAATGAATGCTGAAAACTTTCAAATAATGTACTATTGATGCAAATTTTTTATAAGAAGAAGGAATGTGAATGAATCATGTATAGATAAATCAATAAATTATAAATTGATATTATATATATATGAGATTAATTTTATGTTTAAAAAAGATAATTGTTGTTAAAGACGAAGGTTCTTAAAATTAATGTGAAAATAATGCATTAAAGCAATTTATAAAACGAGATTATTTCTTAAATATTTTTTTTAATATATTACAGAAGTTACAATTATAAGCTTTTGGGTAAATTATTGATATAACTATGCCTGGATTTTTTTTTTATGTGAGAAATATAACCATGCTTGGGCTGTGTAGGAGGTAAATGTAAGTAACTTGTAATTTTTACAATTACATTATTTGGTGTTTAATAATATAAAAAATCCCTTTCAATTGAGGAAAAAAATGCTAATTGTGAATGATTAATGAATGAGCTAACTATTACTAATATGCACAAATGGAAGAAAAAAATTTAAGATATTAAATAAATAAAAGATGAAAGAGAACTGAAATATTAGCATAGCTTTCTGGTGCCCCTTCATGTGACTACACATCCACCTTAAATGCGATTCACGTGTTTAGCCTCAGCAGCAAAATCATTCTTCATACTCAGATAAAATTGTATTTGATATTTAAGTTTGAATATTTTTAATGACTTTTTATTAAAAGAAAATATTTTATTATATATTTAAAATTTTGATATTTTTAATTATTAAGTTTTGATATTTTTAATTAAGTTTTGATATTTTGATTTTATCATTAATTAAGATGTACGAGTGTTATTTTGTATTATTATTATTTATATGTTTCCATATAAAAGTAAAATAACAATTTAATTTAAGTTTCTCTTAGACTTGAGCATTTTTAGTTAAATTTTTATATTAAAAAAATCTATCAAATGTTGAAATTTTTATATTATGCTGGTAAGTTTCTATTATCAATTGAGGTGATATAATCGCTTGATTTTGTAATCTTAAGTAGAATATTATTAATTTAGATAATAAAAAAAGAAGTTTTGGAATTCTGGATATCTTTACAAAACATAGTTATTTGTATGATTGATTTGATTTTTATTTTAATATTTAATTTATAAAGTAAAATGATATTAATTTTAATAAAGATAATTATGATTTTAAAATTTCATTTTTCTTATTATTTAAGTTTGTTTGTGATATTTTACTTGAAAAACAACACAAGACGTGTTGATATATTACTTGAAAAACAACACAAGACGTGTTGATATATAAGAGTAAAACAGGTTGAAAATCTTGATTCATTTTATCAAAGACTCAGTCTTTTAAATAATTTTAATTTAAACTTTTATTTTAATTTTTAATTTAAAAATAATGGGTTGATAAGTCACTCTAACTCTTTCTTCGACTTATCAATTTAACTGGATAAACGAGACAAGTCAAAGTATATTGATGAGTTAAAAATATCAATATAATCGATTTTATAACTTCAATTTTTTTATTGTTTAAATTAGAATCAAATAAAAAATACAAAAACTTTAAACATTTAATAAAGTAAAACATTTTAATAGAAACTTAATCGAAAAATATTAAATTTTTCAAAGGACTTAAAACTAGGTAAATCATTTTTTATTTTATAGGTGAAAATACTTATGTAATAGCTATGTAAAATACCAGTTCCACCACCTCTCTTATAAAAATAATAAACATCAATATTTAATTGAAAAAATATAAAAATTTTAACCACTCAATGCAATAATTTTTTTAATTAATTAAATATTTAATTAAAATGCTTATATGAAAAACTTAAATCTTAATTAAGTCTATAACTATTAATAAAATTGAGTTATTAATTGATTACTTATTTCAGTTTATTTAATAGTGCATACTAATTTAAGGTTTGCAAAATAATTTCTATAATTAAATAATTTTAGATAAGGGCCTAAGTTAACTCATCCTAACAACCATGCCAATAAAAAAAAAAAAACAATTTTGGAACATATTTATCAACTCTTTAGGGGTGACACGCATCTTCCCCTTGCTAAGCCACCAGGGTTTGTGATCATGAGACAAACTACTTAAAATTCAAAGAAAAAAAAATTGCTCCCGAGTTCTAGTCTACTTCAATAATAATAGATTTTATCATATGTGATAGATGTTATTAGTAAATTTAAATTCCTAGTCTCTACTAAGTCCTCTGATAAAATCGTCTAAATTTTTAGTTTATGATAAATATTGCTTATGTACATGTTGTTTTGTTTAGTTTTTTTTATATTTCATTAGTTATGATGATATTCATAACATCATCTTTGTGTTATTATTAGAACCTAATGTTTGAGTTATACTTTAAATAAAAACTTTGTTAGAGAATTTGTAAAGTTGTAATATAATAAATTATTCATATAGATTGAAGTTTGTTAATATTTCAATTGAATCATGTTATTTTTTTGTGTGATTTTGTCTTATTCTTTCTATTGTTATTACCTTTTATATGTTATATTTGTGAGTTTTTTTCATCATCTGTTTGCGTGATTGACACTTTGTAGTGGAGTTATCAAATCTAATTCCTTACAAGATGGTGAGGTAAATGAGAAATCAATTATTATAACTTAATAAAGTATGAGGTTAGAAAATTTATTGGTCTAAATAATTTGAAATTGTGGTGGTTGAAGATGTGTGCTCTTTTTTATTTAATAAGGTATTCTCAAAACTTTGAAAGGTGAATCCAAGCTTGATGCATCCACCACAGAGAAGAAAAAAAATGTTGTTAGAAAAGTCTCACAAGTTGATTGTTCTTAACCTTAGTGACAGGATGTTGACAGAAATTTTAAAAGAAAATACCAAAACTAAACTATAGACAAAACCTAAGAGCTTGTGTTGACAGAGTCTTTTACGAACTATGTGTATCTAAAGCAAACGTTTGTACTCATATAAGATGAGTAATGAAAAATAAATTAGGGAACAACTTGATGAATTCAAGGAAGTTGATTATTGATCTAGAGAATATGGACATGTAAATTAATAATGAGGATTAAATATTTTTGTTTTTGTGTTAATTGCCTTAAAATACATTATCATTTAAAAGAAATGTTCTTCTATAGAAAATAAATTCGAGTAAGTTAAATTTGTTATGAGTTTAACAAAATTAAAGTTTGATTTTAAGGGATCTAGTGCTGGAGATGACCTTGTAACATGGGGTAGACCATCTATCAATGATAATAGAAGAATTAGAAAGTGACTAAAGTGGAAAATGCGAAATAATAAAAATACATCGTTCATTAATATTATCATTATAAAATGAAAAATTATATTAGAAGATTTTCTTTAGAGAGATAGAGAAAATACTAATAATAAATTATGTAATTTTGGAAAAGGGTTTCAAGAACCATCTACATTTAGTAATTTTATTTAAGTTTAATAATTTAATTAAAGTGAATTTGAATTAGTTAAATAATATTTTAATTTTAATTTTTAAATAGTAGTTTAAAAAATTAGATTCATACTATTTCAAAAACATGTTTCACTTATTAAATGTCACATTCATAAGTCCTTCATATATCAAAGTTCAAAATCAAATATATAAAGCCAAAATAAATTTGTAATGACCAACTTAACTTATTCGGCTTCATCTGGATGGATGCGAAAAAAAAAATGAAACACTAGGCCGAAGAAAAAATAATAATGTTTAATAAAAAAACAATGAATCGAGTAAAATGTTTATTAATATACACAATTAATATATATATATATATATATATATATATATATATATATATATATATATATATATATATATAATTGATTTGATTACATTAATGAAGATTAATAAGTTATTATTTAGTGTAATGTCAAATTTATTTTTAGGTGTACTTTTTAAAATATAAACATTTTTGTTAGAAAGATTAGTTACGAAAAATAAAAATAATTCTTTAAAAAAACATTACTTTCTACTTTTAAATAATTTACAAAATTTAATTAGTTTAAAAAACAAATATTAAATATAATGACAAATTAGTAATTTACTAAATATTTATTATAGATTTACTACTTTTTCTTTTTCACACACTCTATTATCTTTTTTAAAAAATTTTCTTACAAAGTATTATAAATTATCTAAATCAAATACACCCAATTCTCACAAAACATTGCTTCGTCAAAATCGATCAATTTTCTGTACTCTTTCTTCTTCTTCTTTTTTCACATACAAGTTAGTGGGTTTTGGCGCACGTAATATAAACTTTTTTATGGTGTGATTAACCACTATCTTACATTTCACAACAACTCTTTAATTGAATTAAGACAATATTATGCCTATAAAATTAATGCATAAATAGGAGATGCCTATTAAATTAACAAGAAGAAACCTTTTACCATGAAAAGATGGTAGTAATAAATATTTTGAAACGGTGACGAAACCTATCACTCTCCCACTACCATAATTTGATGCCTTGTTTTATTAAGTTATCACAATTTCGTAAGCATTTATGTTCAAAACGTTCTTCCTACCATAATATTAAAACCAACTTGACTTGGCTAGCCTTCATTACCAACTTCATTTAATCATATAAAACTTTTTTTTTTTTTTTTTTTTCATTGATATGTTCCCGACTTGATACAATTCAAGAACTAGGAAAAAGGATGTGATTGAGTATTTTTGGTACACAATTTATGGAATTGTTTATACATGTAGATAGATATAGGAGTTTGTTCAAGAAGCTATGCCATTACCAAATAAACTATCCTATTACTATAAAAAAATATAATTATTATCATGCAGGGAAATTGAGGAGAACATGAAAATGCAATAAATCCTTTCAATGGCACTATAATTCTTGATTTTTATTTAAATGAATAAATGAAGTAGGAGTACTCAAACTTTAATTGGACTCATGAACAAAAAATGTAACAAATTAAAATTGACATTTGTATTTAAATGAAAACCATTAAAAAACCCTTGACTTTTTTTATTGTTTAGATTATTTATAATTTTATTGATATTTTTGTCAAAATAACATAATCCCTAATATAGTTTATTTATTTTAGTACCGTGTCTTATTATTTTAATCTCTATACAACTGTCAGTTTTGACACAAACCCTCGTAATTTGAAATTTTTGAATTGTTGAGTTCCTATTATTTAATTAGAAAACATATATTTGTTAACTAATCTTTTGCTAGTCACGATATAATTCAATAATGAACGTTAGAAGTTAGGAATAAAAATTAAAGGCAGGGATGCAAATAAAAAAGAAAACCAAAACAAAAACAGTAATTATTATTCAAACAAAAAGATTATTAATTTATATTTTAATTACTGAGTATATCTTTATCCAAAAATCACTATCCATACACGTACGAGTTGTATAAACTTTTTATATCGAGTTTATATAAACTTGAAATTAGCATACTTATAAAAAGTTCTTCAATAAATTAATTTATCAACTGGGTTGAACACATGTTTTTCTTTTTTTGTTTACTAATTTAAAAATTAATGGGTGAAACTTTGAATTTAAGCCTCTGCTTTCAGGGTACAATCGAGTGGTTAAATTACCTAATCATGTTCATACATTCATAGCACCTATTTTTCTCTACTGTGATATAGAAATAAGTGATCAACAATTAGGTAGAAACATAGTTATGTCCTTATTTTATTTTTTTAATAAACTTTATTTCTCGCTTTAATAAGTTGTGTCCTTTGGAAGAAGATAAATCAAATTATCTTATCCAAAACGGAAATGTTTCAGTCTATTTAATTATTTTCATGAAAATAAGTTTCAATACAATTTTAATTTTCATATCCATTTTCATTTAGTGTGGGAACTCGCATGATCATATATATTTTTTCTATTATGATTATTTAATAAAAATGGTTGAAAAACCATTTATTATATTAAGATTGTGTTTGATAAAATCAACAAATTAATTACTAGTTTACTTTAATAATTTATTAACTAATTTAACCAATACAATTTTTTTCTTAAAGAAATACTTATTCAAACCAATCAAACATATAGAATTTTTAAAAAATACATAAAAGTACTTGAAAGTTTAATAAAACTTTAATTATTTTAAAAAATCTAAAATTATAATTATATAATAATATATTTCTATTCTAAAAAGTATAAATTTTATTTATACAATAAAGTTTATTTATTTATATTCTTCATGTTATTTTACTAATTATTTTTAATCTTACAATAAGCTAGTTTATCAAATTAAAATTTATAAGTTAAAAGCTTATTAATTATTAACTAGTTTATAAGTTAGTTTGTTAAACAAACTTTAAAAATCTTCTGAAACAACATTTTATTCATATTTATTAATATAATTTATAATCAGTTATATGTGAAAAACGATTAAAATGTACAACATCAGGTCAAAAATATATAATTTGATTCTAACCGAGAGGAATATTAAGAATGATGAGTTACTGTTCTGAAAAATGGTAACTGGATTTGAAGAGTTTACCAATTTCCCAAAACATAAGTTCATTTTCAAAAATATTAATTGTTTAGTCATTATTAACGATGACTAACATTAAGTATTTCGTTACAAATAAATGAACCAATAAATGCCACAGAGAAACTGAAGAAGGAGCATACTACTCAGAGAAGATATATTTTGTAGCAATACTAACGGTAACAATAAATATATTATAAAATAAAAGGTTGGAAAATTTAAAAAAGTTCAAGAATTACAAGGCATGAATGCGAAATGTGAGCACCACATTGGTCACCATCACCAACATGATTCACTCGTGAGTTATGACATACATACTATAAATTTTTATACTACATTTCACATCAATATATGAATATATATTTCTTATTTTATTTATTACCAATTTATAATATTTCCTAAGTTATAAAATTGATTTACCACAACATTATCCTTAATTAGGTTAATTTGATTATGATTGTTTGAACAAGGTAAAGCTTAGGAGGGCCCACAGTTACCAACCCAAGTGGCAAGGTCTGAATATTAGCAGAAGCTGCTGGTCCTGTAATTCAAACTATCCTCTCATAGCATTTGGCAAGATCTGATTTCCCTCTTCACAACAAGAGAAAGAGAAAGAGGGTTTACTACTGCAACCAACTCTGATCCTCAAGTTCTAATCTTTTTCTTCTCAGAGAAAAAGGGTCAGAAGAAACAACATATTTGAGATCTGTCACTTTGTTTCACTTCAGGTACTGCCCTTTTACATCTACATTGGACCCTCCAAAATTTCAACCTCATCTCTGTTTTCTTATCCCATCTCCCACTTTCGCACTTCCCATTTTCTCTATAATTCCCTCCTGTTCTGTTACGTTCCTGCAATTTCTTTTCCTTTTGTGAAAACTGGTATCTTCAACTTTCACCACAAGCATGTTCCGGCTAATTAAACGGCTTCAATCTGAATTCACTCGTCATTTTCGTGGGAAATGCAAAAGGGGAGATTAATTCAGTTCTTCTCTTTTTCTATTATATTATTTGATGAACGGGGTTTAGAAGCCTCTTCATTGCTTTTACGTAACGGGTTAGCTTTCATTTATGGGATGCCCCAGATAGAACTAATGCAGAATTGATTAATTGATTAGGATCATTAGGAAATTTGAACGGCTTTTTAGCATGAAGCTTGTATTATTATTTTTTTTTCCCATTTCTTACCGCTATTTCCTTATTTCTTTCATGGCACTTTTCTCTTGCAGAAGGTTTGTTCTTTTCCGTTTCTTAAAACAAGGAAAAGAATAATTATGCTAGGAAGGAGGCTTACGCAATTATTGAGAATCTTCCCTTTTTAGTGTCGAATTTGCTATCTAAAAATGACATTTAGTAATAACAGGAGATGCCATTGGTTAGAAAAATACAGTCTTTTGGTTAGTGAGGTTTCAGATCTTTAAATTTTCTCTCTTTTTTGCTTTTAGTGTGAAGGATCAGATTGAGGAATGCCAAGAAAATGGGGAGGAAGGGAAATTGGTTTTCAAGCGTGAAGAAAGCTCTCAGCCCCGACTCAAAGGAGAAGAAAGATCAGGTTTGGATTAAAGTTTGTTCAACTTTTCTCAACTTTCTGGGATGTTTCTTATATTTGTGTCACTTACTTTTGCAGAAATCAGGTAAATCTAAGAAGAAATGGTTTGGGAAGCAAAAATTGCAGACTTCAGTCTCATATTCAGAAGCTGATAAGCTGCCGCCACCAGCACCTGTTCCTCTTGCAGAAGAGATTAAATTAACTGATATTGAAAATGAAATCAGTCATGATCATGATCATGTTGTTGAAGTTGTAACTGCTGCTAAAGTAGAGGACCCTGTTCCTCCTGTTCAGATAGAAACGGTTAGGGTTGAAGCTGCCCGGATTCCTCGTTTTGCTGGTAAACCAAATGATGAAGTGGCAGCAATCAAAATTCAAACAGCTTTTCGGGGATACTTGGTATGTGTTGAAAGCTTCATTTAGCCAACTATAAATTTACTTAATTAATTTCTCCCCTCTCACTCTTTTTGACAATTCATTTAACTATTTAATGAGAGTAGTTTTATCAAATCTCAATTAGAAATTATTTATTGAAGGACAAAACTTAGAGATACAATTTCATAAGTATGAATGCTTTCTTCTCCTCTTTTTCTAAATTAGTATTAAGCCCTACAAAGGGAGGATTGACATTTGGTATAGAAAAATTTATGAGTAACATTACATTACATTGTTACTTAGCATTTTTTTATACAAGGGGCCTTGTGTTAGTTTTCAAAGTTAAATGCAAGTTAAGGGTGAGATAAAGAGAGTAGACTGTTTTCAACATTTTACTACAAGAGAAAAAGCTTTAGTTACAAGAATAATGTAGCAGATTTTGTTTACTAATTGATTAAAAGTTTTACTATAACAGTAGATCAACATTTAGCTCTTTAAAATTTGGATCTATACAATATCTTTGTTGAATTTGTTCTTACACACAGTTATGAAGCTAACAGTGTCAATTAATTGTAGCCACAAAAGGAAATTGTTATTTGAATTGCTTTTCAAACAAGAGTTTCTTTTGAAATCATTTAGGCAAGAAGAGCATTGCGGGCTTTAAGGGGGCTGGTCAGGTTGAAATTATTGATGGAAGGGTCGGTTGTAAAACGCCAAGCCACTAGTACCCTCCGATCCATGCAGACATTGTCTCGCTTGCAGTCTCAGATTCGTTCCAGGAGGATCAGAATGCTGGAGGAGAATCAGGCTCTGCAGAGACAGCTGTTACAGAAGCATGCGAGAGAGCTTGAGAGTTTGCGGGTCTGAGTTTCATTTCCTAATTTACTTTGAAATGATTATCTATTTTGAGTTTTTTGTATGTTGTGTCTGGAATGCTTTTTTAACTTGCAACAAATTATCATAATAGATGGGAGAGGAATGGGATGACAGCCTACAATCAAAAGAACAAATCGAAGCTAAGTTACTAAGCAAGTATGAAGCTGCTATGAGGAGAGAAAGAGCACTGGCTTATGCATTCACTCATCAGGTTTTTCTATCTATCTCATTAATTTACGTATGTGAGGAAATTGATGAAAAATTTAATATAAACTGATAGATCTTTAAAAGATGTCCCATATTATGAACACTAAAATGAGAAATCAAGCATCCTTATTTTTATACTCTTCATTGTTTCCTTATCTCTTGAAGCTGAAACTTTGTCTTGTTAGTGCATGAGTCCTTTTCTATTTTGTCACCATCTTCAAAGCCATATCCACCTCTTAAATCTCTACTCTATCCTCTCTCACTGCCACATTTGCAATCCAATGATATGCTAATGGTTTTTTAAGCTGCAGCAATAAGTTATTCCTCAATTTTGTCAGTGGCAGTATTTGTTTGCTGAAATGAAGTGGCATGTTATATTATGTGCTTAATACATTTTGAGTGAATAGCATAGAGTATCTTCCCATGATATAATTTACAATCATAAGGGCAAGTTCCTCAATTTTTGGAAAAGAAACAGTGTTTAACATTTGGTGTAAAAATTTTGGCAGCAAAACTGGAAGAACTCATCTAGATCTTTAAATCCAATGTTCATGGATCCAACAAATCCTGCCTGGGGTTGGAGCTGGTTGGAACGGTGGATGGCAGCCCGGCCATTTGAGAGCCGTAGCCAGATGGATAAAGAGGTGAATGACCATGCATCCGTGAAAAGCTCAAGCCGCAGCATTACTGGTGCAGAAATCAGCAAGTCATTTGCTCGTTTCCAGCTTGATTCTGAAAAGCACTCTCCAACAGCCAGCCAAAATCCTGGCTCACCCAGCTTTCATTCCACTCCTTCCAAACGAGTTTCGGCATCTGCTAAGAAATCAATGAAGGCAAGTCCAAGGGGCAGCTGGATTACAGACGAGGACTCTAAAAGCTTGGCCAGTGTACAGTCCGATCGGATCCGGAGGCACTCGATCGCAGGTTCATCGGTGCGAGACGACGAGAGCCTTGCTAGCTCTCCGGCAATTCCAAGCTACATGGTGCCAACTCAATCTGCAAAAGCCAAGTCCAGGACACAGAGTCCATTAGCCCCAGAAAATGGAAAAACTGAGAAAGGATCCTTTGGGACTGCAAAGAAGAGGCTATCTTTCCCAGCTTCACCTTCCAGGCCAAGGCGCCATTCAGGTCCACCAAAGGTAGAAATCAGCTTGAATTCCGAGTTATCTGTGGACAAGGTTGTGGACAGTTGATCATACAAGTAAAAGGATGAGAAAACTATTGAATTGAATTAGAATTGCAATATATCACTGAAGGAATAGCACAAAAAGAGTTCATTTAAATTGAGTGTTCCATTTATTTATTTTCCCTATTTTTATGTGTATCCTAACGTTCTTGGAAGCTTTTGATTTGGGGTGATAATTGTTTTACTTACTATATTTATCAATCTGTATTTTCATTCACTTTGCTCTATTTGCCCTGAGGGGAAGAAATGCAATTCATGGTCAAATGACAGAAGGACAAATGAAATGTCAGAATCCTTTCTGTGCTTCCCCAATCAAGGACAAGTATCATTCCGGTCAAAGTTCCGCATTCTTGATTCTTAGTTGTGACATAAATGTAAATTTAATTTCATTGCCTAATTTCTTTGATGCTACAATGTTTTGCTTTGAAAATTGATTAAATATAAAACAGCCTTAAACGAATAATACACCTGTAAATGTGCTTAGCATCAAGAAACATTGCTGTTGGAGCTTATTTTATTTATTGCCTTACCCATCTTATGCTCTGGAACAGAAAAGCTCTGTGCCAGCATGCACTTCTTTTTATTAATCAATCACTCATTTTTTCTTTTCATTTTTGGGGTGAAGATGTATTTCATTAATCGGTGGTTGAAGTGGGGACTTCCAGCTCATTTAAGTACTATGATGGAAGAACCCAACTCATTAGTACTGTGTCACTCTACTTTCTCATGTTAACTGCCTCACCATTTCTCAACTGATGTTTGTCAGCTACGGAATTTCAACTTAAATTTATGATAACACAACAAAGCAATCAGGCTTTAGGGGATTCTCAGTGATTTAGATTCCACAGGTTACACTTACGAGTCCCACAGATTTTAAAAACCTTTTTGTCTGAACAAACTAATGAAAATATAATAAAATAATTGTTTTCTCTTTGCAACTTAATATCACAATGGCAAACTCTTTAGTAAGTTCCTAAACAATTTTTTGTTGAGTTCATACTGTCATATCAGAATGAAGAACTATATCATCTAGACCTACATCCTTCTTCCCAAACCCACAACATCAACTTCAAGAGTCACTTTTTTTATTAAATACAAATAAATCATATATTTACTTTAACCATGCAGCAATTGAATATATATTAAAAAGAAATTTTTTAAATGCATTTGAAAAATATTATGTTTTGTTTGAAAAGGAGAAAAAGTAAAAAGGAGTTTTTATTTGCAAGCAAAGTTATTTATAAGAATATAAAGATGTTTCTAAAAGGAGCATTGGTGTAGGTACAATGCGCAATAGAACACTTTTCTAATGAAGAATATCTATTTGTTTGTTTTCGGATAGCAGTGTAGCATTACTTAATCCACCAAATGCAGAAATAATAGCATTACACTGGTTTATAATTTAAATATTATCCATAAATGAGAGAATATCTTCTATTTCTTTAATCCGTTATGCATTAATTATCCCCACTTTCAAACTAATTCAAACACCAAATATACTTGTTGATACAATATTTATTTCTCCTAATTTTTGCATATAAAAATAATTATCTTCCATATTTGTGCATATTCTTCACAGCTATGAATGGTAATTTTGAATAATACTTCCAAAATACGATTAAGATTGTCATAATCGATTTTGTTTTAGTAAGTGAGTAGACATGTTTCTAGAAAACAATTTTCCTTCTCGAAATAATTCAAATATATTTTATTAATTATTTACACTATAAAGACTTAAAATTATCATGCTATAATAAATCCAAAAAAGATACCCTAAAACTGTGTTTGAACTTTTGAGCATCTACCTAAGTTATAATAGAATCATATAACAAATGCAGCAGTAAGCGTGTCTTATGATTCCCTCGCACCCCAGAGTCTATGTTCAACTTGATTACACTTTCTCTGGGATTCATATTTACAGTTATTATTAGGGAACTCTTAACACTTTTGTAGCATCATAACTTTACTATATGGAAAAGTATTTGTAAAATTGATTTTGAATTAATTTAATTTTATAAATTTGTATTTATTAAAAAATACTTTTTATGTTTAATTTTTGGAAAGATTTATTTTTAAATGTTTTTATTCTAAAACCAAATTAATAAAAAAGTCCACGTAAATCTTTTTATCCAATATAATAATTATCTGAACTTTTGCTGTTGAAAATCTCAGTCTTTCTTAAAATCATCCTGGGTCATATTTCAACATTATATTAGATTATGCAAATCTAAACCCTAATAAAAGGTTAACAAAATTTGTTCCATGTAACTAAGTGTTTTAAAATTTTATGACCATGGTAAATTGTATTCATTTATCACGATTTTGTTGGAAAAAGGCCGTGTTTATAAAATAAGACTTCAAATTCATATTTAATTTATAATTGAAGTTGTGATTGTCAATAACTGTTTTAGTATTGGTGATAAAATTAAAATTATATGTGATCATGGCAACTTAAATTAGTGTAATTTCAAATTATTATTTTTTATTTGAATGACACGACTTCTAAAACATAAATCACATGGGGCAAATCATATGGAAATCGTTTTATAGATGTATGACTTTGAAAATGAGACAGAGCTATGGAGCTTGTGCTTTTAGTAATGCGAAGGCATGAAACTGAATAATATCTTTTAATCTAGTGGTATGACATAAACATTTGCATTAGGCAATTATGTAATGTTGGTCATAAATTTATATCTAACTTAAAATTTGAATGTTAATTCAGAAGTTATCTGTGATTTGTATGGATGATTTAGTTTTAAACTCACTTTTAATATTAAAATTTTACATGATAAAATTTTAAATTAAATAAACTTATATAAAATTATGGTAGTTTGAAGTGTAACAATATCATAAGTTTGTAATTAATACCTTTAACACTCTTATTGAAAATGTTTCATAAAGAAAGAATTAAATAGGCTATATTATTTCTACTTTTAAGTCATATCTTGATCTAACAACTTCAATTTAAATTAAAAAAAACTCGGATTATATTATTCAAAGTCGTGATTTCCCCCAAAACTTTCACACCAATCTCAACATCGAAGTTGTTACTGATAATCACTAATTTTTCACAACAAAGTTGTTTTCGTCAATTAAGACTTATCCATTACCATAAATTTTTAAAAATATATAAAAAATATGACCACATTTGATAATTTGGAAAGAAATTTGCACAACTTTGATACGCGTAAGGAATACGGCACATCCCTTTTGTTTTCCCATGGTTCAAAATTTGAAGAAAATGCTCTCTCCTCCTAAGCTCTTCCATGCATAGAATAGGAGGCGCATGTGTTAAAATCAGAAATTTATGAACAGTATTTTCCTCCAATGCAGTTTCTTCCTGTCTCTCAAATAAACCTTGTGGGGTTTCAAAGAGAGTAAAGAAAATCTTCCTATGCCACTCGACACAGAAAAATAAATACTAGAAGTGTAGTTAGAGAACACCATTACCATCACACTTTGAGCTTAAAGATGGACTTGTTTCAATTGAATATATATATATATATATATATATATATATATATATATATATATATATATATATATATAAGATTAGAACTTAAAAAATCAATGACTAATTACATAATTTAAGAAAAATGTGTGTCTATATATATATATATATATTAAAAAATCAAATTAAATACATATATTTATTCTATTTTTGTATATTGTTTTAATTATGGAAGTTTAAGAATTTTAAGATAGTTATTATTCTTTTTATTTTACTTATTTTTTCACTAGCAATTTTTTTAAAATAAATTAAGTATAAAATATCATTGTGAAAACTAATAAATTATTTTCTATAATGAATAGTACTAGTTCACGCACTAATTGAGATTAAGATTGAGATAAGATATTTACGAATATTATACAAATAAACGATATGTCGGACAAATAATTTAATGGGTCAAAGTTTGATACTGATCCGAAGTGAAATGGGCTTTAACAACACCAACACCGGTCCAGAACCCAAACAAGTTTGGGCCCAAAGTTGTTGACCTAAACTTAATAGTCCAGAAACATAGGCCCTGACATAACTGCGTTTAATCTTTATATAAACACCACCACACTCCCTCTCTAGGATTAGGGTTTAGCGCTGCGGCTGCTTCTACGGCTTCATCTTCTCCGATTTCCTAACTCTCTATTTGCGCAGAACCAAAACTTTATCACCATGGGGTAATGCAACCTTTTGTTTTCAACAATTATTATTATTTCATTCTTATTTTCGATAGCAAATTATTATTACAGCAAATTTCTCCTCTATTGCCGCATTTTTTTTTTTTTTCAATTTTGATGTTTTTTTTTTTCGCTTTGGAGTTTTGTAGTGCCGTTGATCCTCATGTTTCTCAACTTTTATGAACATAGGATAAGTTGCATTTTTATGGTCTGCTTTTTTGTTTCATTAGGGCGTTTGTATGATGTGGCCCGTGTGGTTTAATTCATAGATGTGTAGTTGGTTTTGTAGATCTATGTACAGTGGAATCTGTTTAGGGCTTTTCCCATATGATAACAATGTAGTGTGGGTCTTGTAGGGATTGTTCTGTATGAGTTGGTTCATGTATTATCACTGTATATTCCGGTGGTGCTTGAACCTCCAACTATATGTGGTTGATGTTCCAAAGTCATATTTTGTGTTTTGGTATTGCATTCACTGGAACACTGTAATTGAATTTTATCTATTCGTTGGATTAGGAACAATTGCCTAGTGGAATAGGACTGTTATTGTGGTTTTCGTGTTTTAGGACTTATTGAATTCTTTTTATTTGTTTTACCTAACAAATTACGGTATGTTACCCTTTTTGAGATTACATTATTGGTAGGCATCTCATTCATTGAATGTTATTGGTTTTTAAGATCAATGGTGTAGTGGGATAGAAGCACTTCTTTTGTTGTAGTGTTTTAAAATATATAATGCTGTTTATATCATTGATAAACTATGTTTTTCAGTTTGTTCTTCTTTGAGATTAGATATTATTTGATTGTGCCGCTTCTCTTGTGCATAAGGGCTAATAATTTCTTAATTGGCATGTACATCAGAGTTAGAAATTTAAATCTTCTTCCTTTTCTGCTACAGGAAAACACGTGGAATGGGAGCTGCCCGCAAGCTGAAGTCCCACCGTAGAAGACAAAGATGGGCCGACAAGTCATACAAAAAGTCTCATCTTGGCAATGAATGGAAGAAACCTTTCGCAGGTTCATCTCATGCCAAGGGAATTGTTCTCGAAAAGATGTAAGATTAATTTAACGCGTTCTATATATGATTCAGTATAAAATTTCTTTAATAATATCGTGTAATACTAACAAATTGTTGTATGGTATTCTATGTGCAGAGGTATTGAGGCTAAGCAGCCCAACTCTGCCATTCGAAAATGTGCCAGGGTTCAACTCATCAAAAATGGGAAGAAGATTGCTGCCTTTGTGCCAAACGACGGTTGTTTAAATTACATTGAAGAAAATGTAAGTGATTTAATCGATCGTTTTACTTGCATTATTCTGATATTTGCTTCTTATTCAAAGGATATATTTACATCGGTTGATAATATGCATTTTTTGTATGGTTGTAGGATGAGGTTTTGATCGCTGGATTTGGAAGAAAAGGTCACGCCGTGGGTGATATTCCTGGTGTTAGATTCAAGGTTGTAAAGGTTTCTGGGGTGTCTCTCCTGGCTCTCTTCAAGGAGAAGAAGGAGAAGCCAAGGTCATAAACCTGTTAAACGTACCTTCTTTATAGTTTCTCAAGAAATTATGAATTTTGCTTCATTAAACTGGTTATGAGTTTTATGGATGGTTTTGTATCTCTAGTAGCAAGTTTTGTCAACTTAATTTGGGTCATATATCATACTTCTCCCTGTTTTTATATTGCAGTGTATGCTATCATTTGATTTGAAAAAGCTTAAAATAGTCACAACTAAGGTATATTTAATCTTTAAAAATTGGTAACCAAAATTCATTAGCAATTTTTTTTTTATGTTGAGTAATTGAAGTTATTTCGGTTTTTGTGATTATTTCGTTGATGTTTTAATTGGTCAATTTGGACTGGGAAATTTTCTTTAACCTCGTTTTTTTTTAAATATTTATGTCCTTATTTTAGAATACATTCACAACTAGTAATGAAATATTCGAATCTCTTATTTTATTTATATATGTAAAGAACAATAATTATAGTAAGTTGTTAAGTATAATAATGCGTTTTATGTTTTGCACTTGTTTATTTATTCTTATATTGTAACATCTTTTCCTAAAAATGACTTCCATAGTTTAGGAGACAATATTTATTAGTCTGGATTGTTTCACGGAAAACGTTACATTCAATCAAATATTGTTCGATTGAACTATGATTTAAATAAATTATTTTGGAGAAGTAAATGTATTTTACGTACCACCATCATGCCCAGTTAAATAACCGAGAAAAATAATTTTTATTATTCTTGGTCATCAAATGCTTAATGACGTTGGTATATTGGAACATAATTTAATGATTCCAACTTAAGTATTGCTTAAGCATTACTATACTTCATTATCTCACTATCAACTAAGATTGAGTGGAACAAGTCTAATTAAGGTAAGTAGTTTTAAAGTGTTTTCTTTGTAAGTTTTGACACTATCAATTTATATAAATCTAACCTAAGCGTGTCTCTCTACGTTTTTGCCTTAGAGTTATGTTCTTCTCTTTCTTAGCATTTGTCCTAAAATTTTGAATTTCTATTAGCATTAGGGTTGATTTTGATTTTTTTTTTATATAACTTAAGTAACTTAAATAACTAAGTATTAAAATTCAAAAAAATTTAATCGAAATAAGTTTATTTTGGAACTATGGAATTGATATCATTATTTCTTTTATTGTTACCTTACGAATTCTTCGTACTGTTTTGATAAATTATTTTTATTCCTGAATTTATTTTCTGGCTGAATATATTTTCAAAATTTTATAATGTATTTTATTTATTCCTTAAAAACGTTGAAATTCAAAATCAATAAATGAAAGTAAGTTTTTTTAGGTAAGTTCATAAGTTAATGAAAGTTAATTAACATTGTTAATTTTGATTATGTGTCACGTTAACAACCTAACGTGTCTCCTATATGGTACTATCTCACCGGTTATCAAATTGAAGTGTTTAAAAAAAGATTATATTACTATATTAGAGTAATATAAACTATTTCAAATAAGTAATTGATCTTGCATAATGTGCACCATTTGAGCGTTGTGATTGTATTGATTAAATGTGATATAAATATTTTACTTAGATGATAATAGAAATTGTAAGTATTTTTTAAGTCATCCAAATGCAATTAAATCCTCTAAATTCCTCTTTAACATTCAATTTAGGAGTTTTGAACTTCTAACCAACTGATAACTTTCCAATACGAGTCTGATGGACCCCCCTCCAATAATCCAAATCTGCGACATGAAGTAATCAAATGCTAAGGAGACAAAAGAAGATGAAAGAAAAGGGTAGAAGAAAGAGGAGCAGAAAATGAATACATAACTTCAATAAAATAAAAACTTCTTTTATAGTCCCTTCAATTTGATCTTTGGCGAAGATAAAACCACAGGAGAGACTTGTTGATTTGAGTTGTCACTTAACTAATATTAGTTAACCTCCATCTGTCCAAGAACTAACATGAAAAACAGTTATTATTTTTAAGAACTGATTCTGATCTTTCAATCCAAGAACATGAAAGAGCATTCTACATTTATCCAAATCACCAAGCCACTTTACTGCATGCTATTGGGACTTGCAATTTTTTTTTTTTTTTTCAAGTAAACAGTCTTCTGGGAAGAAATATGTTTTAAGTGATTCTTTTTGTTAGATGCATGTAGATCAATGTATTTACCAGGTTGTGACATATGCACACTCACATGTCATGTGCTTGTGAATCTAGTCTTTATTAAAATTTCAGATGAATTTTAATATAAAAAACTGATTATTTAAAAGTACGACTTATTTTTGGGAATTTATTGCTACACGTGTTATTCTATTTGATATAAACTAGTTGAAGTTTGGTTGGCTTAGCCTATACGCCAATTATAGCTCGGATTTACGGCACTGGAGACAAATTTTAAGAAACTCCCCTTTTACGATGTTGGTTTCTACGAAGCTATATATAACAATGCTTAAAAAAATGAAATTCAAAATGATACACGGCACAACGAGATTTTAATCATTCGAAACATTGAATAGAAGACGAATACACGGCGACGATTTCATGAGTAAGAAATCTAGAAGAACCATCAAATTAAAGTAATAGAGGTATAACTAGTACATCAAAAATGATAAAAACTTTCCATTCATGATTTGGACAGAGATCAATACTTCTATAGTCGCACTTTTAGCACAAGATGTAAATTTAGCAAATATATGGTCCAACTTACACAATGTCACTGCTTTAGTTGTTTTCCTTCATAATAATGCTATCGGGAACAGGCAAGTTGGTCTTCGATTTTGTTTCTGAAATTGTTGATTCTGTAAAGACAACGCCATCCATGTTGCAAAAAGAATCCTTAACTGCAAAGGGACTCCTCGCTGAAGCTGCCACATCAAAGTTGGTTGGGGAGGCAGAGAGATATTTAGTAGATGAACTCTTCAATAATTCCTCTTTCTTAGGACAATCAATCTCTTCGTGATTAGATAACTCCAGACCATTACAGTTTTCTTGGGAGCTGATATCAGTCTGCAATAAAGAAAGGGAATCACTGTTAAACTTCTCCCGTGTCTCAAAATTTATGTCCATATGTCCAACTTGTTTGCTTAAACTATCAATTTGATCATCATGATCAGCATTTGTCTGGTTATTGACACCTTTAAGTGATAGCAAATCATGATGGGTTCCCTCCACTACATGGATGAGTGAAGTATTTTCATCAGCACCCGAGGGCGTGTCGGAAGAGCTTTTATTCTGCACACCGTCAGATGTCTTAATTGCAACATCTGATGATTCATGAAAAGGATTTGAATGTGGAGCTTGCTGGTTATTGGGTTTTGTATTTTCAATTGATGCGATAGATTTAGAATCTTGAAGCTTTCCAAGTTCCGTTTTGTTTTGGCCTTCATTTGGACTTAGAGCTCCACGTTTTGCCAAGCTACCAGGTACAACAGAGCGTGGTTGCATTCCCCCACGTGGAGTGCGCATTAAAGGTTTCACCTGCACAACATTATGACATCAACTCAACAAATGCAGAGTAATAGAGAGATGGCAAAGAAATGCGATAAGTAAATTATCATATTAAGCAGCACATATTGCACCTGGAAGAGCAACAAAATAGTGTGGGACCAAAGTCATAACGATATTAAATCTATAAACTTCTCCAAGAAAATGGATTAACCGCTAACCAACACGGCTTCTAACTGCATTAAAAATATAGAAAAAGCAAAACTCACCCCATCAAAGAAACCAATCTTTGGTGAAGGAAGACGAAGGCCTGAAGGTTTCTTGGGAGCTGGAGGAAGAACCGTCACTCCAGGAGTTGTCCTTTCCTTTTGACTAATTAACCCATGATGGTGGTCCTCTTGACTTTCTAAGCTTGAATCGTTCAGAGGAATGTGAGAATGTATACCTTGATCTGCATCAGCATCCAATAAAACCTTTCTGCTTGAGCCACTATCAATGCTGGACCTTGAACTTTTAGATACACGTTTAGCCATAGATATTGTTGAAGATGACTCTGAGGAAGACCAGTCACTGATAGAACTAGCAGGTGAAATACTAGAAGAAAGCTTTGAGGCAGACATCAAGCTTGAAAGACTAGAAATCTCAGGTTCAGTTTTATTTCTTGGAGCTATTCTTGAAGGCGTTCTAACAGCTGGGCAAGATGAGGTTGGCTTATAACCTCTTTTTAAGTAATTAAAAGAAGATTTACCAATATTGTCAGATAAATTGTTACCGGAAGATGTGGAAGTCGCTGATTTGGTCCTGATTGGTAATGGCAGTCCAGAAGCTGATTTGGATGGTGGTGTGGGCTTAGGCACAATACCTCGAGAACCTCCAATAACAGATGTTTTTGTCACTGAACTGACTCTATCTAAAGAGGCCAAATGAAAATAGAAATTAACAACAACTCAGAAATGACAACCACTTTGCCAAAAGGAGAAATGGAAAAAAATGCTAAAGCAAGTTCTTACCACCAATTATTCGTTTTGCCTTGTCCCTTTCACCTTTAACATGTAGATTGCCAAGGGATTCTCTCTTGGATGAAATTGTGGAACTTAAACTAGGCTTTGCTAGTACCTTTGATTGCCTTAAGATAGATGACTCTCTCCTTGTAGCAGTAGGCTTCTTCAAAATAAGAAAGATAGTCAGGTATATAGCCACTCAAATATTTCATTGGACAAGCCGGCGTGACAATTAGCAAGCAAAATTAGAAAAGCCACCAGTTCTCTTGAGTGGTTTTATTTAGTTGCATACCTGTGGAAGTTGTGGAAAAATAGGATTATTCTTTTTCATCGTCTTCCCAAATCCTTGCATGCCAGAACTTATCTTAGAGCCAGGTGGGGCCTTCATCTAAAATATTAATACAAAAGTTACTACAGATTTTTTACTTCACCAAATGGGGCTATGGGAGGCAATCAGAGTAAACTATTTAAGACAGGAAATATTGTTCCCCATTCACCACCATATACGAGTAGAGATCCCCTCCATTTCCCATGGGAAATGGATATCTCAATTTCTATGGTTTTGTGTGTAAAACCATGCACAGGTATTCTTGAGAGTCATTCAAACATAGACATTAACATTATAAAAACTTTCGAGTCTCTATCACAAATGCGATTTACCTTGTTGCGAGAAACCGTGCCAACTTTTTTCGAAGCTGAAAACAAAATCCAGAAGTTAATAATTTGACCAATTGAGTATAAACCAACAGTACACAAAATATAAGATGAGTAGAAGAAATAAGTTCTAGAACTCGCCGAAGTTCAGAAAAACAAATGTTTGAAATGTTCAACCACTCATTTGATGCCCCTCAAACCAATTTTTAGTTACAACTATAACTAAAATCCCTTTCAAATAATGTTTATGAATAACAAACTCTTAATTGTGAGAACTGGCAAATAAAAGATCACACTTTATGGATGCTCTTCGCAACTCGCAAACAGATTGCAATGATCTATGCAGAATAGTGAATACAGAGAGTCAAGACAGAGACATACAGTCTTGAGTTTGGAATCCTGGAACCACAGGGGAAGTTGGGACTTTGGTGTTTGCACCTGCAGGACTTGACTTTCGGCTAGATTTCTGAATGGAAGCTCTTAGATCCTCAAACAAATCACCCTCCACCTCCGCACTCTCAAAAGTCAAACTATCACTCGCTAACGTAGATATGGACTCACACGACTTGTACACATCCTCTTGAATATCCGGCAATTCGTGCTTCTCATCAACGCCTTCAATTATACTAGACAACTCCTCAGGATCCAAAACCCCTGAAAAACACGCATCAATCAAACACAAAACTACCAAACATCCAATAAAACAACAAAAGTTAAAAATAAAAATACCGGCGCTGGTGAAAAAGGCACTATCCCAGGCCAAACTCTTGCGCAAATTGCATTTGCTATTTTTCTTATGTTTTTCGATTCCGGATGAGCCGTTGGAGCGAGGCTCTTGCTCCCACTGCTGGACTTTGGTGGCGGCGTCTTCGAAGTTCTTCGAGTTCGGAGTGTACAGCAAATCCGCGTGCGCTTGGTTTTCTGAAAGGGAAGATTTGAACGCGTTTCATTTGATCTTGAATCTCGATGGATAAAAAGCGCAAATAATTCAGAAGAATCGGTGTCGTTTAGACTCGAATGAGAAAAAGAAAAATAACCTGAATGGTGGTGGAGAGTGTCTCCATCGAGAAGCGAGTCGTCGGCGGAAGAAACGTCGATGATGCTGAGGCGCCGGTCTTGGACGCCCCTCTTTCTCAGGGAACTCGCCGGTTCGGAAATCATCGATCCCTAATTGAAGGAATTGAAATGTAGAGAGAGGTTTTGCTTTTGGAAATTTTGAACTTTGAAGAAGCGGCTAAAGTGATTCCAGTTCAACGCTTGTAACCAAACAGTGGAGAAATAAAGAAAGTTATGTTTGTTTGAAAATATTAAATTAAATAAAAAATGAAAAAGTGTGAGAGTGTGACTCAACTTGGTACTACAACGGCAACGTACGTGTGCGATGCAATCCTTACACTGGGAGCGCCTTCAGCGTGTCGATTTTTAATAATTAAAAATATCAGTCACTAATATTTTTTTCAATTAAAATTCAACTTTTTTAATAATATTGACTAAACGTTCTTTCCAACTAATATTAGTTAAGAAAATCTTAATTAAGATGAATTGAAATTTCTCTCACTGATACTATAAAAAATTCCTGAACAAATTTTAAAAAGTTAATATTAATGATGTTAATTTTGGTAAATATACTTGTCTAGAGGAATAATCATAATAATATAAAAAAATATATATAACTCTTATTAATATTAACCAAAAAATCTTAATTACATTTATAGTTAAATATTTTTATTTATATTAATAAAAAATCCAGTTGACATCAAATAAAGAATAGTCTATCAAAATTGACTGAAATTATTTTTTATATTATTTGATATAGAAAATCATATTTAAAATAAATATCAATGGAAAACATTGTTAATATTGAACGAAAAAAACAATAGACTGATAAATAACTTTGAAAATGTTAATAATAAAAAAGTTATGGAACTCATGACATCTTACGTAAGTTCAAACCGGCAATCATTAAATCGAGACCAAATAACCACGGCCCATCCAAAATTAAATTGAAAAAAATATGAAAAAAAACATAAATATCAAAGATAATATGATATAAACAAAATTTAATTTTTTTATTTCTTAAAAAAAATCTACAGTATTAAATAATTAAATTACTCCCGTAAAATTGTAAAATTTTAATTTATCTTAAAATTTCAATAAGCAAATAACATGGATTTGTATTAAAATATTTTCAATTCTTTATAACATAGTATTCCTCTATACACACTGTTAATGTATACTCACACAAAGCAAAACTTTAGCAGGGTTATTCTTTAAGCATTCCATAGTTTCTTTTTCAGCTCTGTAGTTTGGAAAATATTTCAAATTGTCGATCAATAAAAATCACTCATGATGAGATAATCATTCTTGATTTTGTATTCAAAAATAAAAAAAAAATATATATTTTTGAATCTCAAAATCCAAAAAAAATTATTATATAATATTATACAACTTAAAAACTTATTCAGACTGTATAATTTAGATTTATAATTTACACAACATATGATATAATTTTAAATTACTTAACGCAGAAGACATTTGTAAATCTAAAAACATGTTATTATATTTATATAACTGAAAAAGAATTTTATATTACATAATTTTTAATACTTTTTCAAATTATGGAATTCAAAATCTATTTTTAAATTTTGAATGATATAATTTAAAAAATAAGTTTATGGATTACTCAATAAAAAATCTATCCCATAAACAATTTAAATTCCTTAACTACTAATATAGAGGAAACCATGACAATGCAGAAAGAAAAAGCTGTTAGTATTAGAGGCCCAGAACATTCCACTTTGTTTTGGGCTTTTGGCACCGTGTGTATATATATATATATATATATATTTAATTTCCCGCCAAGAAAAAGAAACTTCCTCGGGAAGGTTTTGAGGAAAAAAGACAGGCGACGAAGAACGCAATCGGAGACGGGATGCACGGAACACCGGAAGAAGAGACGGTGCACAGGATCGGATACGTATCCATGGACCCATTCGGGTTAATGGATATACTCGACATTTACTTTCCTCAACAACTCTTCAGCGTCGAAGAAACCTGGCTCAACCTCACTTCCTCTCTTCTTTCCTTCTTCTCTTCACCGGCGGGAAAAAACCTTGTTTCTCAGGTTTACCAATCTCTCTTCCGTCTTCAACTCTTCAATTTCTTCTCCTCCATGTTATCATTGCGATATATTTGTTCAATCCATTCCCTGCGGCACTTAGAATTTTAATTTATAAATAACAGACCTGGATTATGTTTCTGATTTTGTGTTTGCTACATTGCATTGTCCAACTGCGGCATTTGTTGTAGTTATATTCAACGAACATCAGAAGAAGCATCTATTTCTACTGCATTAAAATTGTTGTTTAGCTTATGGAAAATGGTGAATAAAGTAGAATAATGGAATAAAAATTGAGTTTAATTTCTATGCCCTACTACAAACAACTCAGTGTTCACCGTCGTTAAGTTAGTTATGTAAAAGGTAACAAACTTACTATGCATGACAGTGTATGGACTGTTTGCTTATAAGGATTAGTTAAAACAGTGTAAATTTCCCTTGTTAAATCAGTGTTTGATAACTTTAATTTGTGAAAAGACGGGAAGGAGAAAAACTAATAGAATCATTACTCTTTTAGATTTTAAACTTTCTTGGCTCTTAGTGTTGGATACAGTAGTAATATGTTTGCCTGTGTGTTTTCCTGGGAATAATTTTTGGGTTATGCTAACAGGTAAAAACTGGTTACGGAAACAATATCTTGTCACTTGACTTGCAGCAGTTCCAACAGATTTATCATGTTGAGGAATTTTATAAAATGTTAGCGGAGAAACCTAAAATTGTTCTCTTATGCATGAGTGCTGCTGTACATAAGGTATGCTTGAAGTCATTTCTGTTGTTGCACAAACAAGTGCTTGCCTATTGCTGGCCAAGGTTTTATATTTTTTTAACAATAAATTGGAAACAGGTTTTGCTTTCCAAATGTGAGAATAACGATCTGGTGCTTGGTGCAAAGGTAGATATTCGTCTTCATAACTGTCCTAAAACTATGATTGCGCTGAAGAACTTAAAAGCAGCTTACATTGGTATATCATAAAATCATTGTAGTTATTTTTATAATTTTATTTATTTATTTTGTGTTTGGTTGCCATGGTTGAAGCTTTCACATTGTATAGGAAAAAGAGTCATTTTGATGTTTTATAATCTTTTGGTGTTTTACAGACAAACTGGTCTCAGTTCGTGGTACTGTTGTGAAAGTCAGCACTGTCAGGCCGCTGGTGGTGCAAATGTGTTTTGAATGCTGTAAATGTAGACAAACAATTTCACGTATATTTCCTGATGGAAAATATTCTCCACCATCAACTTGCAATTTGAATGGCTGCAAGAGCAAAATCTTTAATCCGCTGCGATCTACTGCTCAAACTATTGATTTTCAAAAAATAAGGTGATTCTGGTGCTTGACTCATTATCTCTATTCTTTCACATATTTGACACCCCTTTCCCCCTAGTCATTGTTAGAGCTTCAGTCCTTTAAAACTCTTTTTTAATGCACCTGCTGCAATAGAGTTCAAGAATTATTAAAACCTGAAGACCATGAAGAAGGACGAGTGCCTCGAACAGTGGAATGCGAGCTTACCCAAGATCTTGTTGATGCATGCATACCAGGAGATGTGGTTACTGTTACTGGAATTATAAGAGGAATTAACACTTACATGGATATTGGAGGAGGTATGCCTAAGCCTAAGCTTGCATGTTTTTACTATCCACCATTTACGGTTCTCTGTTTTAACACTTCTTAGATGTTGAAGACAAAGCAAATGTAAGTTTGTGATCATAGATAACTAAACTTTGAAAATTTTACTTGAATATCTGTCTAATACTGTTTAATATGTATTTCTTTTTTAAATTTTATGTGTTCAGTGTTCACTGGTATTTAAATTTTGTTATGTGCAAATTCATGAACCTAACTGTTATGTTTGACCAATATATAACCTGGAAATCTGACGATGATAATAAAATACTGTCAGAGATGAAGTCTTGAAAACACCAGTAATCACACTGTCTTGGCATCACATCTGTATATTCTTCCGTATAACATGAGTTTCCTCTTTCCCTCTGATGATCGCCCAATTTTTTGCTTAATTCTTAAAAACTACCCAACTGCTTTTCTGTCGACAAAACCTGATGCATAAGAAGTATTCTAAACATGTATATCTTCAAAGATTTCAAATTTAATTTCCCAAGAAAATTATTAGTATTATTAACAATCACTATGCAAACGGATGTGACATCCATTATTTCTTGACAACCATAATAAAATAAACTGCTAGATGCTGTGGGAGAAATTCTTACCTTGTTTACAAAAGTTATAAAGATCAAACTATAACAGACACACTATCACTTGACACAGATTTATGTAACTATTTGAATAAAATCATATTGCATTTGTTGTTTATTGGTGAAATTTATACAAATATTCTGCTGCCGGTGATGCAGGAATAGGAGAACCTATTGCATTTGTTGCTATTTTCAGTATTTTATCTGGCTAAGAGTTATCTCTGCTTTAAATATCTGAACTACTTTTAACATAAGCAAATTCATTCATTTTCAGGCCATTTGGCTTATGCGTGTTGGTATGTATGTAGGGAAGTCAAAAAACAGAAACCAAGGATTTTACTACCTGTATCTTGAAGCTGTATCCATAAAAAATTCGAAGTCACAGTCCACGTCTGAGGATATGCAGGACTCTAATCCAAAAACTAGGCCAGCTGAGCTGTTTGATTTGTTTTCATTTTCTTCAAAGGATTTAGAATTTGTTGTGAAGTTTGCAAAGGAATATGGTTCAGATTTATTTCGCCAAATCCTTCAATCCATATGCCCATCCATCTATGGGCATGAGCTTGTTAAAGGTAAATACCTATACTTCTAGACTAATAATAAAGGAGATACTCCTTTTTCATGTATACATTTTTCAGACAGTTTCGTCCTCTAACTGATTATGAAAATCATCCCTCAATCACAAGTTTTTATTACTAATAATTATTGCTAATAACTCGTCCATGAGAGTTATTTGCATTCCTTGACCATGTTTTATTGTCAAAAAAAAAAAAAAAAAAAAAA
>Ga0209700_101829_pt1 | contig 44047 bp, 19 predicted proteins | sample SiratroredBW_FD_187528 | JGI IMG/M metagenome (GOLD analysis project Ga0209700, IMG submission 187528) | Root nodule microbial communities of legume samples collected from California, USA - Siratro red BW (SPAdes) (version 2) | ecosystem: Host-associated > Plants > Roots > Nodule | place: USA... | reverse complement strand
ATAAAAAAAATATATATAAAAATATATATATATATATATATATATATATATATATATATATATATATATATAATTTTTACTTTATACTTTCTTTTGATAAATGAGAGGTTTTATCTATCAATTTCTTTCTTTCTTCATGTTACTACTTTCTTTCTTTATATAGTCTGTGAGAACATGAGATTATGAATGGTAGGAGATATATAAAATGTAAATATTATTAGACCAAAGCTTTTACGTCAAAAATGAATGTCAGGTGTCTATTTCTTGAAAAGTGATGAAATTAACAATGATATTTATATTTCAACTTGTTCTTAGAAAAGCTATATAAACGGCAGAGAAAGAATTAGAAAAGTTTGATGCCTCCATCTATTTAAACTGAAGATTTTATTTTTACCATATATATATAATAAGTAAAATAATGAAGTGAAAACAAGTATAACGTAAAATAATATAACATAAAAACAAGAGACAAAACACCTTTACAATTTTATCAGAATAATTCGTTTTATTTCGGTTAACAAAATAAAACAAGATGATTTTATTTTAAATAATATTTACTCATTCAATTCCTAAAATCAAACTTCTAAGTAGAATATCTTTAAATCTTTATTTATTAATTACTTTATTATTCTTGCAATTTTTTATATTATTTTTATCGTATTCATTTGTCGAATCACAATTAATATATTATAAGAAAAATATAGTAACATTAATGACATAACATAAATAATATAAACATAATATAATTAAAGAAAATCAAATGGAGATAAATTAAATTATATAAATAAATAAAATAAATCAATACATAACTAAAAATAAATTAAATAATATAGATAAATAAAAATAAAATAAATAAGTGCATAACTGATGATAAAAGTATCACTACAAGAAAAAAACTATTTAGAAATCAATTTTTAGTCACCAAATGAAATAGTTGTTAATTATGACCAAAATAGCTACCAAATTAGATTTTGGTTATTAAATAACTACAAAATAAAATAGAAGGGTTTTAGTGACATACACCATTAAATACCAATTATCTTGACTTAATTGATCACTAAATTCAATCAATACTTTTATTTTATTTTGTAGTTATTTAATAACCAAAATCTAATTTAGTAGTTCTTTTGATCATAATTAGCAACTATTTTATTTTGTGACTAAAAATTGATCTCTAAATAAGTTTTTTTTTTAGTGTATAAATAAATCCCTCCACAGTTTAAGTGAAATTAATACTTGTAATAGTTAGCAGCATATTATGTTTTATATTTTAAACATGTTTACCTTTCTCCATATAGATATGCTAATAATTATATATATATATATATATATATATATATATATATATATATATATATATATATATTTGTAATTAAAGAAATAAATTTTTAATTTTTTAATCTTTTTAATAGTAGGTTTTATAATATTTTAAGAAATAAAAAATATTAAATAATTTAGAAATAATATAATTTGACATCGTATTTAAAAAATATTGCATTATAAATTTTAAAATGTTACAGTTTTTCTTTGTTTACATAAATTGTCCTAAAAAAAATTTATTGACTAAAATAAATGAGCATACCTTTTTTTGAATTTTTTTTAATTCCCGCATAGCATTTCCATTATCTTCATTCCAAATTATGTTTACTAGTGAAATTTATTTTTCTCTTAATTGTAATGTTTTAAATATAAAGTTACTTTTTAAATATAAATTTATATTTTAATTGAATTGTATCGAACATTATTATACGAGAAAGAAACATCCTGAAGATTAGAAAAAAAAATGAGATAAGGAAATTTGATAAGCAACAAAATCTATTTCTTTTTATTTTATTGTAACATGTATTAGTTTAACTGAAATACATATTATAATAAAATAAATTTTTTTAAACAAAAATAAATTTATTATTTAGCATGATCAATTAGACTATCTTATATATTTTATAATGTGGAAAATAGTTAAAAATTCAATTAATGTTTATTATTAGCTCTTGTTCTTAAGGGAAGTTAATAATTAAATAAACATCAATGGATATTGGGAATGAATATACTAGATGAACAAATACAAGACAATATTTGTTAATGAACAACATATCACAATGACGTTTGCAAGATTGTTAAGTGAAATTGTTAATGACGTTTGCAAGATTGTTAAGTGAAATTGTTTGTTTAAGAGATCATTTTCCATATATTAATTGGAATTGACAATTAACATCTTCTAATTTTGTGCACACACAAAATGAACTTGTAAAATCACTTATAAATCTAAATTTTAATAATGTTACTCATAAGATTCAAACTTCCAATAAAGATTATGCAATTCTGTGTGTTTTATTACCAATTTACATCGAGCCAACAAATTATCATAATTACTCCACTTCACAATCGGTTTCGGGTCAACAACCTAATATCTCCCATTTAAAGATTTTCTTAGTGTATTGTATATGTTCCAATTACACCACAAAAAAAAAAAAAAAAACTATGATGAGTTCTTAAAAAGAATCCATAATATGGTGGACAAGAATCTTCCTATCCATAACTACTAAAGTATCTTGAATCATTAACAAGATATTTATTTACAACTTAATTTGTTGATTGTTACTTTGGTGAATAAAATTTTTCCAACAAATTAGGGAAGAAAATAAATAGTTAGAAAAATATATTAGTTAGAATGAATTATCATTATTTCATGTTTAATCTTGTACATACTAATATTAATTGAATTTAAAAAAAAATAGTTTATTGGAAAAGCTTTATCAACCACTAAATGTATTTATTGACCCAAAAAGAGTGATTAAGTCATATGTACTCCTTGTCAATGCTCCACTTAAAATGCATGTTCCAATAGGATATTTTAATACTTGTTATCCACTAGTCAAAAGATGAAATCATCAACTTGAAGGAATCCTACTAGATTGGTAAAACATTTCTTATTAGCTCTACAGAAAACAAAAACGTCATAAGCATAAAGAACATGAATAGGAAAATTCTTTCCTTTTAAGACCAATCATAAGAAGAATCTTATAAGAAAAAACCAGCTTAGAAAGTCCTCTAGTAAGAACTTCTTCAGCCAAATAGAAAAGAAAGGGACAAAGGATCCCCTTGATAAACACCATATCCACAATTAAAATAGCAATCATATTATCCTTGATTCTCTTAGAAAGAAAAACTTATTTCAAAATAACATGAATCCAATTGATAAAGGTAGGGTGCAAACCAAAGTAATGCATAACCTGCAACAAAAAAGTCCAACTAAGAGGTCAAATGCCTTAGAGATATCAATCTTAATAGCAATATTACCACCCTTAACTGTTTTAGACAACATATTAACAACCTCAAAAGCAATACATATATAATCTTTAGTTTTTTGTCCTTTGACGAACCCATTTTTATTACGAGAAATGACTATACTACAAACATTATCGAGCTTGTCAACCAAAATTTTAGAAATAACTTTGAACCTAAAACTTGCTACTACAATAGGCCCAAAGTCCTTAATAACATCACACCGTGAACCTTAGAAATAAGTAAAATAATACTGGAATTCATGTCATGAAGAATTCAACTCTGAACAAAAAAATGGTTAATCACAACATAAAGATCAGAAGCAATAATGAATTTTAGTCAACATATCATTCTAGATTAACCATAAGAGGAATGTAATTACAAATCACAACAGAAATTTGATCTAAAGGCATAAGAGAAGAATGTTCAACATACATATTCTTACAAAAACTGAGAATAAAATCAGAAATCAAATAAGGATCGTCATGACAAAATCATCAACCACAAGCTTATGAATACCACTAACATTATGTCCTTTTCTGACCATAGAAAACAAAGTTTCTATCCCCATCAGAAAACTAGTTCATGTGATCAGTCCTTCTAAAGAATAGATTGACAGTCCAAAGATTTGTTTAAGACCTCAGAGATAAGTTTTTTTTGAGCTAACAAATTAAAAATGTCAGGAAAATAAGCAATATCAAGTTGAATAGCCATTATATTCTTTTGGTTATCCTCAACAACCTCGTTATGAATATTGCCAAAAAGATATTTTTATTCCAATCTTTAATTCCTTTTAAAGAAGAAGCATAGGAACACCAATATCCTTACTAGACGAAGAAGTCTTATCTAAAGGAAGTAAACCATCATGCTGCAATCACATTTAAAAAAAAAAAATCTGAAAGAAAAATATCTAACAATACAACATCAAGCAGTAACAGTTGATTATGATACACAATAATTATTCATTTTATAAACACAAATATAGTTATATTTGACAAAAATTCTATCAAGCTTCGTATCAACTTTATGTGTACCCAACCTACCACTAATCTAAGTATAGAAATAACAAAAAAAAAAGAGGGACACTATATTATTAAAATTGACCCAGTTACTAAACTCGTTAGTAAAAATCTGGTTAAGAGAATTGTTTCCTTTATATTCACCAGCATAAAGCCCAACAATAAAGCGTCCAAGATACACCAAAATCCTTGTAATTAAACAAATCATTCTAAAAAAACGCTCTCTAATATGAAGAGAAGAAGTATAAATTCTAGCAAATGAAAAAAAAAACACTTTATCAAAATATAGAGTGAAACTTTCAAAAAGGAGAAATTAACATCACAAAAAACACCAAATATTTGTACTTATAAATAAAATATTTTTATTTTAAAGCTTGTTTTAATTTGTATATTTTTATCTATTTTACATTCTAAGTTTATATTTTCATTGTTATTTGTGAGATAACTCTTTTATGCCGTTTATTAACTATTTAAATATATCTTAATTTCACATAGAATTAGTCCTTGCAAGTTGTGGGTTAGGTTAGTTTAGTTCCATATTTTGAAATCTCCGATAAGATAAATATTAATTTTTGCCTTAAGCTTGTGTGCTTAAGTCGTAAGTCGTAACGAGTAATCTATATGAGTACGAAGTTCCATGTCTGTTAAATCTTGTTTGAGTTCAGAGGTGATGGTTAGCAGGAGCATGAGCAACGTATTCCTGAAGCCCCATCTCATTCCTCTTCCCTCAAAATTCTTGTTCCCAAACACACTCAAACCCTCTCTTACTCTTACCCTCACAACCACTTTCTTCATCCCACACTTCTCCACAACCCCTCTCTCCTACGGACCCTCCCTCCGCAAGGGCACCATCCCCTCCCACTCCCAATCCCAACCCTCTCAAAATCAAAACGACGCCGTCCTCCGAGAAGAAGCCTTCACCCGCGTCTTCCTCATCGCCGCCCTCCGCGTCCCCTCCGCCGAATGCTTCGCCCTCGAGAGCCGCCTCCGCGGCCACCTCCTCAACTGGCCCCGCGTCCGCAACATCGCCCGCGTTCCCGGCGACGACCTCGACCCTAGCCTCGCCCCTCTCTTACCTCAACCAACTAACGCTGACGGCGGATTCCAAAACGAAGAAGAGAGAACTCTCGTCTCGGTGCAGCGCCGGATCCATGGCAAGGCCGACGGAGATGGCGAAGCTCTGAGCCCCGTTCTGTACCGCGACGAACTTGTAAGGACGTTCAACTCGCGCGGATTCGTGAAGTTCCGCAACCTCGAGAAGATTTCGCGGCCGAACAGGCATAAGAGGAGGAGGAAGGAGAAGGAGAAGGAGAAGGAGGCGATGGAAGCGGAAGAGGGTAGGCGCGTGGGGCAGAACGGTTTTGCCGTGGTTGAGGTTGTTGAGGAGGAAGAAGAAGATAGTGTTGGTATGAGGAAGTTACTGGGAGAAGAGTTTGGGAGTAGCAAGTGGAGGGGCTCGACGAGGTTGCTGCTTCTGGACGAACGCTACGCGGGTCGCGGTGCGGAGGAGTTGCCCGAGGCAATTAAGGTGTTGCCTCTGTTCTTTTAGTAGTCACTCTTTTCTATTCTGTGAGTTTTCACTGTTTGCATATACTGTGCCAATTCTGGTTTTGTCTCTGTGATTCGTTTTTCAACTTTCTGTGTACATTAACGAAGAAAAGAGATGATTATAGTTATACTGACGTTTGAATAAACATTTTAGTAAACACTACTGGGAGAAGAAGAATCAGAATGAAAAGTGAAATAAAATTGTAAAATTAGTTTAACCATAAGCTAAAAGTCATTAACATTCTTTAGAGAAGCTGATGCGAGGGAACTTTTACAAATTAATTTATGTATAAACTAATTTTAGTTTATGAAGATACTCATTTTCAATATTATTTTATTGTCTTAAAAGTATAATGAAAATGTTTATCGAGACAGGTTCCAAGCATGTTCAAATCATAAATGTGATAGGTGCTGTTGTTGGTACAGCGAAGTTCCTTGTAAATGCTTTAGCATTGAATCAGGGAAGTCATATTTTCTGTTTTCAAAGTCGACTAGATTTAGTTGTGTTTAGCCATAATGTAGCTTCCCGTAGGAAATTTTCCGAGAGTTGCGTGGGTTCTAGTCTGTCATTCATTTGAATGTAGGTATGTATGGTCAAAGAGCAATCATATTTCCCGTAGGAAATTCGATGATTATTAGTAATAAAGGAGGTATCCAATCCACAAATATGCAATATATTGTGATGTTATGGTGTACGGTAAAACATCTGAAATCATATTGGTTTAACTATCATGACCTTTTGTTTGACATTCTTTTTAGCTTTTGCGACTTTACTCAGGTTATCTTGGTCTTCATGTTAGTTTAGGGTTATTTTGGCAGAAAGCTTATATTGTTTGTCCTTGAAGTCCATGGTACCAATTTTATTTTACGGCTCTTCTACATAGTGGTAGGTCAAAGGTGAAGTTACCAAACTATATTTAGTTTAGAATTTTCATTAGATACTATACTATTGAGTATTGGCCTGATGTTGGATATCTTCTCGCTCTTTCATGTTCCATCTCTTAGTTTAAAATGGGATCAATCACAATTATATGCATGTTTTTCTTATTATTGAATCTTCAAAATTGGTTCTATATGTGCTTTTGGCATTTAATATTTCATCTAATAACGTATATTTTCATCCTGTCTTCAGGCTGTTTTGAAGGAGTATGCAGAAAAGAGTACAACGTTGACCCCTGAGCTAGTTAGATGCAAGCTGACACTATTCTATGATTACTGGCAGATGACTGAGGTACGAGGACACATTGTTATACACGTAATCTGGGTTTTGGTGTGCATCTAAATTTTTCTTTGTGCATGTCATTCTTTCTCTCTCTGCACGTTTCACAGTGTTGGTCTATCAGAATAAAATGAACTTCTCACCCGTATGATTTGCTTGACTTGACATTTACTTCTAATCAAAATAATATGACCATTAATGGTCAGTCTAAATTCTTGGAGTGCGACTTATATTGTTGGGGAAACTTTGCTTAATGCCAATTGATTTTACTTCTAATTAAAATATGGAATTTCTGTTTCATTCCGTGTGGCTATCTTTTAACACAGTTACAAATTTTTGTAATCTTTTGAAGATTGGGTTTTAAGTTACAATGTTTTATAGATATGGGAAGTCTTACAATTTTTTAAGTGAAATTTTAGTCTAACTTAACTTCACGAGACCCGATTGTAAGACGAGTTTTTCATCCCACTTTATATATTATTATTATTATTATTATTTGACCGTATCTCTAATCGATGTGAGATATCCAATATAATTCTTAGAGGCCAACTTACATATTTGGAGGAGAAATTTCACTTAATTTGATATGGTATTAGAGCTTACAGCCCGTCTTGGTAGTTGCCTATTCTTTGATACCTGGTTTGGTAAGCATTTGTGGAGGGGTTATTGGGAAATCTCACATCACTTGCCTTAATTCTTGGAGTATGACTTATATATGTGTTGGGAAACTTTGCTTAGTGCCATTGGTTTTAGGATAAACTTTGACATGGTATCATAGCCTATAGCTCATCTTGGGTCCACATCATCTCCTGACTCAATTCCTAGAGTGCGGCTTACGTATTTGTTCAGCACCTTCATTTAATGTCAATTGGTTTTAAGATAAAATATGATATATATCAACAGTTATTTCTTAAATTTAAATTCATATTCACGTATGCAACAAAGAATTTTTTTTTGTGACCAGTTTTACATGTTTGGTGTTCTTTATTCAACTTCAAATTGTGAATAAAATAAAAAAAATTATCAGGTCTATATCATTGTTGCAGGTCTTGGAGACCTTGCTGCCTGCGGGTATGATTGTTCCTTCTGCTTTTGAGACTGTCGGTCATATAGCACACCTAAATTTGAGGGAGGAACATCTACCATACAAGATGCTAATTGCAAAGGTTTTTATTTTAGAAATAATTTTGGTAATCGCATCAAATGTGAAATGTATTGCAAATTCTTATTTGAGTTAATTTATGAAAGGCTACTTTCATATTCAGGTTGTGCTGGATAAAAATAGGTCAAAGATACGAACGGTTGTGAACAAGATTGATTCCATTCAAAATGAGTATAGGACCATGCAGCTTGAGGTTTTAGCTGGAAACCACTCTCTTGTGACTACAGTAGTTGAGAATGGAAATCGCTTTCAGGTTGACTTAGCAACAGTGTATGCTCTTATTTCCATCCCTGACCACATAGAAGGCTTGATTTACTAATTGCTCAATTAATGTCATTTCATGAAAATTGTTTGATATGGTCTAGGCATAACGTTAATGATTCTCTGATAGTATTTCTGTTTGTGTAACACTGGTGAAACAAGTATATCCTTACCCGATCTGAAATCTATGCGTAGGCTAGGAATCTTAGTAAGTAGGTTTATGTCTAACTCAATCTTATAAAACCGATTTGTAAGGTGAGGATTGCATCCCACTTATATATTATAATTTGACTAATTCCTAGCCGATGTGAGATTTTCAACATATTCTCTCGTGCTAAGGAATGAACATCTTGAGCTTGAGATTAAATATTTATCGGTGGTCTAACTGGAGCCTGATAATGGTGCATAATAGTCCCAAAAAACTGATTAAGATAGGCTCTGAATGACTCTAACATTATCTTATTAGGTGGATTTATGCTTAACTTAACTTCACAAAATTGACTTATAAGGTGAGGATTACACCTCACTTTTGTATTATAATCTGGACTAGTTCCTAGTCAATTTGAGATCTTCAATAGAACCATGTGATAGGTAGGTATCAGCAAGAAAAACTAAAATGAAGGACTTATGCATGAACATATTTGTATTACAATGACATATTAGAATCAAAGATTCTGGTATATTTTACAAAACAATGGTATATAAATGGAAAAGACTGACAATTCCCATTCCAAACCTAATTCCAGCCTATCTTGTGCATCTTCTGTGGTTTATATTCTCTCTCTCTCCACAACAGACCCACCACATGCACTCCCCTCATGCTCTGCTGCTAGGTTTGCAGTTACTTAATATTTTCCCTATCTCCCCTAAAACTGACCAGGTGCATCACATCTTTTACCTCTCCTTACAACATAGTCATCTTGGGCCTTGGGGCTGCATCACCTTTAAGAAATGTAGATTTTGACTTTATGTTGAAAAGTTTTATGAGGGATTTTCTTTGGCAGGCACTGGTATTTGGTGGTCCTATGCATTATAGACATTTACATTTTAGATTCTCCCTTTCTTTCTACTCATTCACATGTAGTTTAGTTTGTTAATATAGTTATGTGTAGTGATACATTTACATGTATCTTTCTGTTTATAAAAAAAGTCTTATAACTGTAAATTTTAGACCGTGTCATGTGTACACCAGTATATGTTGTCTCAATCTGTCTTATTGTCCATGTGTTCTGCATCTCTTTCCTTTAAGTTATTGCTAAAGACAGACAACTCTGTGCACTTCATAATGACAGAAATGATGTTTTCTAGATGTTATGACATATGTATTGTTGCTTTTCTGGATACTGAGAATCAGTTTCCCCCCTTCAATGCATATAATTAGTAGAATTATGTGTCAGGACTATCAGTTGAAAGGTACTCGGTGAGCCTTTGTTGTGACCTCCAATATTCTCTGTATTCCTCTTTTAGTTACATAATTCTTCATATCAAGAATCAGGCAAGAGAAAGCCCTTCTTGTTGTACTGGTTATTCACATGGACTTGACCTTTGAATCTTTGATCTGTAAGGAAATAATTGTAAGAACAAATGTTAGAAACCCAGAAATTGGTTGAGTTTTCAGAAAATAGTTGAGAAACAGAGAAAGGAGAAGGAAAGTGAATGCTTTATCAGAGTTTATTGAATTACTGAGAAATAACCCTTGTGAGGGAGAATTCTCCTGTCTAGTATTTCGCCTTCATGTAGGGTTAGACTTTTCATGGTAGTGCTAATGCTCAATTTTCAAATGATAACGAAAAACTAAAGAATGATCGTCTACAGTTTCCTAGTATTTAAGCTAACCACCCAACTAAATTAGCAACTAACTACTTGCCTTATTTACTCTATTTTTTTTTATGCGCAGCTCCAAACAGTATACAAGAAATGCTTTGGAAGTTTGAAATGTAATTTGTTTCGTAAGTTTGTTTGAGAGAATTTCATTCATATTAATTTATAACAAGTGGAAACATAAGCCCTGTCGTGAATACAATTAAAAATTTTGATGTAACTTTTATTTCAATGAAAAATAATTACCAAGACATAAAAAGTAAAATTGTAATAAAAATGTGTTCAAAAAGTAGCTATAAAAATATTTTAATTTTTATTAATTGTTATAATTATACAATACAAACGCTTTCAATTTTTCATCATGATTGTTCATTATGGATAGTTTCTTGTAGATCATGGAAATTTAAAAAGTTGGTCAACGAAGATAAGGATATGAAGGGTAAGAGGCAAAAAAATGTATATACAAAAAACAGTTACAAAAATTAATCCCTGTTATTACTTGTTATAGATTACAAAGACATTATCTGTTTTGATTGATTTAGTACCTTTCAAGTATAGGTAGACAATGAGCCAAAATCTTATTTAGGAAGGTATGATTCTGTATTCGGAAGTTTTTAATATTAATTCCAGATTAGGAAATTGTAGGGTATGGTCTTACGTTTTAGTGTTAGATGAGCCATGTCGTTAAAAAGCAGTTATGGTGGATTGTGATGGCAGATTTCTAACCAGTTGTCATTCTATGACAGATTTCATGTCATGCCCATACCAGGAGTAGCTACCATGGAAGAAATGGTGGAAAGATGGGTTAGGATTGTTTGACCCGATCCAACCCAGTCCTTAATTAAAATATCCCCTAGAAACCAAATCCATACCCCAAACGTTAAACAAAAACTTAAACTGCTTCAGTAATAGGGGGCATTGATAGCCTAAAATCTAGTTTGGACAGATACGTTACTTTACTGGTGGCATCAATAGTTCAAAATAGGAGCCAGCTGGGTTAAGTCGTGGCACTTGGGCTACTATGCTCTTAAATAGATAAAGTTGCGCCCTTATTGACTATACTTTTTGGTCTAGTAGTAAACGCTCGATCTAATAATTGGTATCAGAGCCAATGTCATAATTTCTATTCTCACTGGAGCAATTGTTGAGGGGGAGATTGTTGTGGGTAGCATCAATTGTCCTATGGCAGAGGACAAATTGGTCAAGTAACAATTGAATCGTGGTGTTTGGGCTGTTACACTCTTAAGTAGAAAGAGATGTATCCTAACTATTGGTTATAATTTTTGACCTAGTGGTAAACGTTCCATCCAACAGATACTATTATGTTTATGTTTTAGGAAGTTATTAGGCAGTTATATGTTGTGATGTAACTGCTAGAGTGACATACATGTTGTCCTACAGATTTGTAAAAGGCATTAGATTGTTATTCCTTGTGTTTTAAAGGTGGAAACTCCTTGCTAGGGATCCTTTGTACTCAATTGTGGCCTAAAAGTAAGATCATTTGCATTATTATTCTGTGTTTATTTATTGAGTCAAACGCTAGATAGGTTTCTTTGACTCACTGGACCGCAATGTTGTTCAATAATGGTTATAGCGATGTAATAACACTAATACGGTGTTTTTGACCCCTCTGCCATTGGCAACTTGTGAATTGAGGCCAGCTATGCGTTGCCAGAGGCTGTGTGTTTATATGGCAGAACTTTGGCCTTCGTCCATCCGTCATGGATAACCTTACTGGACCTACAGTGTTACAGTATTGCATAAGTCAGTCACTCGTTGCACCTTTTGTATATATTGATTATTGTGATGAAATTTCATTCAATGAATATGGAATCTAAAATCAAAGGTAAATTAGTATCTATTTTTTTTTTTTCTCAAATTTCAAAACATGCTCAGGAAATTAGGTAAAAAGATAAATGCAAGAGTATGAATGATCACTTTTGTTTCTGTTTCTGTTTCTTTTTGGTGCAGATATTGGAGTTCTAGGCTTGGAACTGAACGACTAAGGCTTCTAAATGGTTTCACACGGAGAGATGTTGTCTGTATGTGCCTACCGTTAATAAGCCTACTTATGTTATCACCACTTTCAATTTCTTTTAATTATTGTCTTTTTGATAATGGAATCTAGATGGTCAGAGCAATCTAATGTCAGATGTTGATGAGTGATAAAAATTGACAACGCTTTGGTTTGTTTGCTCTGAGTTGGAGTTTGAAAATAAAAAAAAAAAAACTGTTAAGAAATTTGAGTATATGGACATATATTATCATATCTGAATCTGATCATATTTTATGTTATCCTTTAGGATTAATTTTCCTATTTTCCTTTATATTTGGATTGGTTTCCATGTTTCCTCGTCTAATGATTTGTTTCCTTGTTTAGTTAGAAGGACTATACTTAGTATAAATAAGAGTCAGTTCTCTAAATGTATGAATGAGATTGGTGTAAAATGCTTGGAAATGGAATATTATCCAATGGGCATTTTATGTTGTTTCACAACTTTTTGGTTTTGGTTCGAAAAGTGCCCACTAATGTCATTTTAGTCTTTGGTTACCACATAATTTGTAGTCTACGTGCCTCTTGTCCATAAGAGATTAGTTAATTTATTTGTATGATATCATTTAGACAAAACTTTTCAGATATTATTCATAGAGTAGCAATTGCTCTTAAATAGAATACGAAGACTTGATAATTGAAAATCCTAATCTATGATGGATATAATCAATCCCTACAATTCAGGATCAATGATCCCATGCTATAAATATAAGATATACTGTCAGCCTATTAATCCTCTTGATCATGGAATTAATTAAATATCCTAATTATGTAATTAACACTATCCAAAGCAATATTAACTACAACATAAATCATAGGATTTTGACACTTCCCCTCAAGTTGGTGAGTGGATGTCATCCATTCCCAACTTGCCAACAATAGACTGAAATGTAGCACTTCTTAGCCCTTTTGTCATTACATCTACAAGTTGATTACCAGGGGATACAAATGGTGTACATATTGTCCCATTATCCAACTTCTCCTTTATGAAGACTCTCTCTACTTCAACATTGTTAGTTATATCATGTTGCATTGGATTAGGTGCTATATTTATTAACGACTTGTTATCACAGTACAATTTCATAGGCTTCTTCCAATCAATGTTTAGATCTTTTAAAATTATCTTTAACCATAGTATTTCACAAATTCGGAAGGTCATGGCTCTAAACTCTGCCTGTGCACTTCATCTTGCCACAGCATTTTTGTTTCTTGCTCCTCCACATGATTAAATTTCCTCCAAGAAAAGTGCAATATCTAGAGGTAGATCTTTTGTTGGCTATAAAACATGCATAGTTATGTGGACTTTTAAGATCATTTTATTCCCCTTTGTAAATAGAATTCCTTTTCCAGGAGTTCCTTTCAAGTACTATATCTATTGATCTACGGTCCGTCGTGCTTGTTTCTTCCAAGATATATAAAGCATATTTCCTTTGAGAAACTATAATGCTTTCCTTTGATTGAGTCACTTTAATGCCTCAGACATATTTCATTTGAGAAAGTATTTGAGACATGATGTCTCAGACATCCAAGATCTTTGGATTGAAAGTGATTGCATTAGTGTTCCTTTAGTTGTGAGATTCTAGTAACATCATTTCCTGTAATGATTATGTTATCAACATACACAATTAATTAAACACATCATCCATAAGAGTTGTGATAATAAAAAGCTAAATGATCTGTCTCATTGCGTTTCAGCTTAAATGTTTGAACAATGTGATTGAATTTTCCAAACTAAGCATGAAGACATGAGGAGATTGCTGGAGAACATAGAAGGACAGATGTCATTTACAAACCAAGTCAAACAACCTTGAGCAACAAGTCCAAAATGTTGCTCCATGTAAATTTCCTCTTTTAGGGTTTAGGGTTTAGTTAATTGAGTTAAGGAAATTAGATTAAAAGGACAATTAGAGACAAGAACATGATTTAGGTTCAAAGAGGGAGAAAGGGAGATTTGACTTTGGATCCATTGGAAAAAGTAATAATATGAGGAATTTTTTGGATGAGAAATGGAAGAAAATAAGGAAACATTACTAGAAATGTGACTAGAAGCACTTGAATCAAGTATCCGTGGACTTTGACACTCAAGGTTTGAGAAATGCACGCTTTTGACAAAATAGATAGGGTGAAAGATTGTGCTTGGCTGCCGGATTTTAATTTGAGATATTCCTAATATTTTTCATTACTAAATTGTGGTTCAACCTTATTAGAATGAAAGGTGTTTGTTCTCTTGTGAGGAAAACCGTATAAGGAGAAACAAGTATTCTGAGTGTGGCCAATTCTCCTACCAAAGGAGCATAGAGGACATTTGCATTCACTTTGAGCATCGGAAGGCACATTGAATGAGGAATCCACCAATAATCAGAATTTCAGCAACAGTAGCAAACCAATAACTACTTGCAACCAACAACTTCATTCGCTCTCAAAATGAAATGGGTGCCAATAGTCAGAAACAGCACTATACACCTGGCAGCCAGTGCCAACTGTAAAAGACAACAAACAGTGGTGGAGGAAGAGTATGAGAGAGAGAAGATGAAGCCCAAGAAAGGGAAGAGATAAGCCTTTCAGCCAAAGCTGAAAACAAAGAAACAAGGGTTGAAACAGAGACAAGGAGGTCCAACAAGCCTTGTGGAGAAGTCATGGTGTTGCTCTGGTGATGGGAAGGTGGCACGTAGCCTTCGTGAGTTGAGATGTGAGGAGTAGAGAGGCTGTATGTGGGAGAGAATCAGAGGACTGACCAGGTGGGTTCGATGTCACGGTGTGAGACACACCAGATCTGGTGTCGGAGAAGAAGGAGGTGGTCTAAGTGAGCTAGACTAGGTGTTAGTTGTAAGAAAAATGATGACCAGTGAGAAACGACAGCGGAGGATGATTGTGCACGGCTGTGGACAAAAACAAAATAAGCAGAGCGGGATCGACCTGCATTGATACCAAGTTAAGAATGAAAAATGATAAAAAGGGCTTAACAGATTGATTATCTTAGCTGTTCCATATTATTTATAAAAGAAAATTACATCAAGAATACCAAGAGTGTACAAGGAAAAGGCTATATCTAATGTTAATAAGCAAAACAGCTTTGTAGGACCGACTTCTTAACCTATCTAAACAAGTTAAGTTATATAATCAAGATAAATTATTCTAACACATAAGAACATCACATTCCTACAGAATCTGGAAACGAGTATCGTAGCTTTCAAAGATTTTAATGCATGTGCATATCACCTGTTGGATAGTATTCTCAAGAAACTATTTGGAAATCCCTAAGACATTGGGATATACAAGGTTGACCAGGGAAAAGAAAAATTCCCAACGCTTGTCAAGACTAGGTTTTTTGCGTGATCGTTTTCTTAATTTAGGTAATGAATACCAAGTCTGCACTAACTTCATTTAAAAGTTGCTGTCAGATTTGAAAAATGAATACATCCTTCCCCCTTGCAACGTTATGGAATGTTCTTCTTTATGTTAATCGTGATGAAAAGGTATTCATGTCTTGCTTACATATGTATCATCATTTGACAGGTGATGTTTTCTCGGGAGTTGGTCCTTTAGCCATATCTGCTGCGAGGATAGTTAAGCGTGTTTTTGCTAATGACTTAAATCCATATGCAGTTGAGTATCTGGAAAGAAATAGTGTTCTAAATAAACTTGAGAAGAAGATAAAGGTATGATTGCTTGTTGAGTGAGTATTTTCTTTAAGATGTTTTATGGACTTTTACACATGAAGAGATAATAATGAAAAAAGTATGTTGGAATTGGAATCCAAACTTGGATTTGCAATTTCTTGGTTCATGTTAAAAGCACTGCAACTTATTATTTTCTTCAACATTTTTTGACTTCTGTAGATTTTTTAAGCTTAAAACTGCATGTGCAGCTAAGAAGAATGGACATGGAAGACACTTGGAAATAGTAAAATATAAAATGTCCTATTAGGATTTCAAATACTGCATGACGTGTCATAAGTGTCTTCAGGCACTACTCCTTTCTTGATGTTCATGATTTATAGGACGTGAGTGACTAATGATTGAAAGGACGTGCTGTTTATTTTAATGTTTTCATGAATTGATGAAAAACCCTGGCAGAAAGTTGCATTTGAATCTGCATGTGGCAGCACTATTTTTCTTGATGAAATTTTCTTCCAACTAAGGTCATTGTTTGTTTCTCTAGGTCTTCAACATGGATGGAAGAAGGTTCATTAAGTCTCTGTATGCCAGTAATATATCTCAGTCCATCACACAAGTGGTTATGAACCTGCCAAGTGAAGCTGCAGAATTTCTAGGTTGCCTTTCTTGACAAGATCACTATTTCTTTATCTGTACAATACTTTTTGTGACACTGTCCAATTTTGATCCGTCCCACTCTTCTTTCTGGATGGTACAATTAAATACGTTGAGCTTTTCTTAATTTTTCCTCCAGCAAAGGTTGATAATTCTGGAGTAGGGTGAATGCGGGCAAACTGTTTTTCCCTTACTGTTTGGACTATGTTTCAAGTAGTTCTGAGTAGAGTGAGGGTTGCAATGGTCTGTTCACTTCTCGCTGCTGCATACATCATACATAAATATATTCATTTATTGAGAGGAATGGTTGGAAACTGCAAAAAGCAGTATGTCTGGATGAGATAAAGCCTTGTCCAAAAGAATGTGAAATTTTATGTGATGTTTTCGATTTAACTAGATCATGAGTCAAAATCTTCCTAATCAAGGTGACAGTAAAAACATTACCACTCGTACGTATAATCCTACTCACTTGTTTTAATTTTTTGGTCATAAGATAATCATAAACCTAATGGGGGTTAGAGTAAGAGCATCAACACTTATGCGAATGAGATACTCCCTCTTTTTTCTTGTCTTGAAAATCTTAATATATAATTTTGCTATTAGTAGCCTGGTCATTGATGTGCTGTTTGTCTATGTATTAGGGGAGAATTAATGTCTCTGAATGAGATTAGTTACTAGAGTTGTCTTATAAAGTGAACACATGCAAATGATAAGCAGAGTTGGGAGTTGCTGCACTGGTCTGCAGTTGCTTTCTGTAGGGGTAGACAACTACAAGATCTAGATTGAATTTCTGAATATGCTTGATTTCCTCTGCAGATGCATTTCGGGGAATATACAAAAATAGACCCAAGGATGGGGAATATACTTTTCCAATGATCCATGTTTATGGATTCTCCAAAGCGCGAGATCCAGAATTTGATTTTCACGAGGTTGGTTGCTGATATTTTGTGTATATTTATGTAGGGTCTTTGATTAGACATCGCTAATCACTTTTACGTTTGACTTTGCTGTTGGGCAAGGGTTACGTGTGAGCCTTATTCTAAAGACATCTTAATAAACCTCTTCTGATGCAGAGAATAAGAATTGCGCTGGTGGAAGTAGCAGTCGAAGTAGACGTGCGAAGGGTACGACTTGTTGCTCCCGGAAAATGGATGTTGTGCGCATCATTTATTCTCCCTAAAAGTGTAGCATTTGCTAATTCCACAGTTGATACCTAAACAGTATTTGACTCATTGCACGAAGTAAATTTTGTTCCGTTGCATTAGTCGTCTAAATTGATACTGTATATATTGGTACATGAGGTATTTACTCATTTATTTTTCCAACCTCTAGGTCTGTAGCATTACTAACTAGTGGATATAGAAAAAATAACAAAGTCCGTAATATTGAGTTGTAAGAACTGCAACCGGCTTGTTCCGAGTTTAATTTAAATTGTTCTTTATCCTATTGAAATAGGACCAAATTGTTATACTATATATGATTAATTCATATTACTACTGCTATATCAGCGTATAACCATTCAAACTTGCAAATTCTTTTAATTGAAAATATTCCTCAATTTTGCCGAACACACAAAAGAGCGATTATGGTAGAATTATGGAATGGACTTACTACCAATGACCCAGTGCCTTGTACCTCAGAATGAAGACGCCGCAGAGTCTCAACAACCAATTTCGACAAAAATAACATGCTATTAAATTTGAATTTCAAGTCGAAAATATCTTAAGCTAAATCTGATTTGAAGTTTCGCAGCAGCATGGGAAGATCCTTTCATGTCATTTATAGTGGCTCTTGAATTCGCTCCCAGAAGTTTCTTGTACAGCTGACTCGTTCATGCACGTCTAACAGGGTCCACTGCATTTCTATTCTCTCTCATCTTGGTTGTGGCCCCATGCTCCTCGACATGCCTCCTCCCAACCCTCAATTGAAGTACAGGTTGGTACTTATTTAGTTTTTTATTATGATTTATGAAAAGCCTTGTCTTTTAGCTTAGTGATTATAAGCTAACTATACTGTTCCTACACGTATTGTTCTGTAAATTGAGAAAAGCAAAATGATATTTGGACGAGTGAGTTAAAATTTGGTAACAGGTTCTCTCTATGAATTAGCTAGACTTGCCTCTATTGTTGTTGGACAATCCCCCACCTCCAATAGGACCTGTCTGTGTACATGATGAATCTTTACGATGTACATGTACATGTACGTAATGTATACGTATATGATCTGTAAAACTGTGATAGGTCGCAGGTGGAGGACAGCTGAGGGATCTGTGGGTGTGGGTTTTATTTGCTGGGAGTCTGGGGCATGTGCCAGACACATTGCTTTTATGTCTGGGCCTTTTGTTTTATAATTGTTTTGCTTTAGGCTGGTCCAGCACAACTACCAGGTGACAGTGACATTTTCATGCATCCAAAAAACACGCCCTTTCTGTTCTGCAATGAATGCTCTCTCAAGCACATACTCACTCAATTCTTTGATCCTGTGATGGTCCGGATAACAATAGCTAGCCGCCCAGGCAGCACAAATGCTATTACGATCCTGTTCCTTTCATCAAAATCTTGTGTGATACATGTACTATATATATCCAACCCTATGTATTATGTTTGTACTCTCTGCCCGCTATGCGGTTGGTTGTGTGAAGGAGAAAATAGTCCATTGAGATGGTAGGTGAGGGCAGAATGGTAAAATGGAAGTGTGAAAACAGAGCAAATCTCAGTTCAGATTGAGATCTAAATAATGATCTCTGTGGGGTGGTCCTTCCCTTTTGATTGTCTTATTGTTATGGATATGTGAGGGTAAGGGGAATGGGAGTTGTAGGAGAGGGATCTCTTGCAATTTAGTACAAAAATGGATTGATCCTTCACAAGTTGCATAAAGCCAGAACCAACAGTTACTCTAACTGCTCCATTCCTTTATGGCAATCGCTACAAACAAACAATTTGTATTAGTTGCTTACCTCCTCCACTTCTCTCCCTCTCCCTCATTAAACCACCCCCTTTTGTTGCTAAAAAACAACAAGGGGAAGCCTCATTTCAGATGGTGGATTCCTCTATATTTATGAAATAAAGTATGGTTATATGTCTAGAGCACAGTGATGAGACCACTTCATCCTTATTCACATCTTAAAATAAACTCCAAACAGAAGCTTCATTTGTCTAGCCATAGTGGACAGATTAACTACCACACATGCCCATTGTAGATAGACTATAAATTTTTAAATTATGAAAATTTCCATTAAAGCTGATGATGAAGCAATGATTTTTAAAAATATGAGTGATCATTAAATTAGTATAATATTAGTTTAATGTTCATTAATTCAATTATAATTGAACCATTTGTCAAGTAATAATTAAATACAAGATTAGTAGTGTTTTTAGTACTATATTTTTAAACTAATGAATATTTAATTGATATTTTGTTTACTTTCTTATATGAAAAAAACTATAAATTTCTCTAATACATGGTTAAAAATTTTGCACAAGCGTATCATTGTTAGAATTCTTACACATGCTATCATTGTCATTTACATTGATACACGGAATTGTTAAAATGTTATGAGATATTTCTGATCGGATGTATAACCGTAAAAAAATTCTTTCAAGCAAAAAGTGTAGCTGCTTGTCAGGAATTTTATAACAAATTTTCAAAATTTGTAGCGATCTTAAGCAGCACCGTCAGCCAAGTTAGTAATGTCGAACCAAAATTTTAATTTTGATTGTGAAGACTTGTAATTTTTTCCTATACACACAAACTGTGAAATGAGGACAACTGCAGGGTAAATTTGTAAAAAAGATTAGTATACATCTTTCAAGATTAAAGCAGCATAATAAATACACTACATTTAAACCTTTATATATCATGTAATATCTTAGAATAAAAAAACTATAAAAACTTTTTTTTCTGAAATCAATTCAAAACACATCTGTTGCCACCAGTTTTTATCATAACTTTGACCAAGTTTTGACAAATATAAATGACTTTTGACTGAATTTCTACTACTAAATTTCTGAAGTTATTCAGACAACAACTTAACAAATTTTCTGCTATAGTTTAACTAATTGGTCCTGTCTAACCTTTTCCATCTACATTATATTCATATATACTTAGATAATCAATCATCCTTCCAAAGTTTAGATACCATAGCATGGTAGTTAAAAGATGAACTATTCATGCTTATGTTTATTTTATTTTTATAATAATGTGACCTTACTTGGTGATTATGGTCATACTAGACACTGGGAATAGAAAGAAAACAAGATTATTAAATGGTTAATAGTAGTTGTATGAAGTGGTCCCCAGTTAGAAAAGGCAAATGAAGGCCCCACCACAGCATCAAGAAGAGAGAGTGATCCCAAACAAACAAATGTCAATGATTTTTCTTTTCCATGCAAATGAAGGGCACAATCTGCTTTCCAGGAACCCAAGAATCCACCTATGTCTGCTCAATCCCAGCAATGCCCTTTCTCTCTCTCTCTCTCTCTCTCACACGTGCCAATTCTCTCTCCTCTCCTCTCAGCCGCCTATATTCTGTACCCACCTCCCCTCCACGTGGCATGGGGACCACACCTTCTAGTGGGCCCTACCACACAAATAAATAGTGTTCCTCTCTAAGACCACCTTCTATTGTATGTACATCAGATAAAAAATCTTGGGTTGGTCACGCGGTTTCGGTTCTATGTCCCAAACATACACACACTCCTCCAAACCAATTCTTAGTTAGGATTTGCAATACTGGTTTGGTCTCATAGGATTTGCGTGTTGGTGTTTCACTTTTATGGATATCATATAGAATATCTCCCACAACATTATTGGTGTGCATGTCAAAATTAATTGTTATATATTAGATACTACTTAGTTAGATATACTTCAATTCAATTTCCTATAGTAATATTCCATTCTTGCAGAGTTCCCTAGCATATTGATAAGGAATAAATTAAAAATAATTAATAATGTGTACTGTATTTTGAGGACATTAAAGAAAACTAATAAATGAGATTATAAGTATTCCTATTATTTGGAAATGATGAAAGATTTAGAATTTTTCATTTGATATTAATGTCTGGTTTGAATTCAGTCACTAATTAATTAGTTGGTTTAAGATGGTCAAGGTTGAGTTGCACAGTATACATGAATTTGTTGCAATGCATTAATCTATGAAGGAACATTGGATATTGACTGGTTTAGGATTATTGGATATTGACTGGTTTAAATGAGGGTGAAAGATTTTATCCATAAAGGATAACACTGAATAATAAGACATTTTAATTGGGACTTACTATTTCAATCAACATGATCAGCTTTGAATAGATTTGGCTTTCACAACAAAGTTGTTGGAGGTGGAAAAAACAAATATATTGGTCAAATATTAAAATTCCAACAAAAATTCTAATACCTAGTCAAGTAAGTGGAAGTTGAAACATAGGATAAGTTATATAAATTTCATGGCATTGATATATACTTTTACTTCAATTAAACAACTAAACCAACAACTTCTCACAACATTGAGTCATTGATTGTGTTTCACGTGATATGGATTGCAAGATTCTGCATATTTCATAGGCTAAGAAAAATACAGGATTGCATGGAACAAACGATCACAGAATCATGCCAAAAATATAGGTAAAACTAAGAGGTAAGACTTACTTTTATTGGTCTGAATCACATGAACAATGTTCAGACTAAATGAAAAATAAAAAGAAGAAACAAACTAATCAAATAACTAGAAGGGAACAACAATTTAATTAAGCTACACATTAATGATACAATTAATAACAAGTTTAGTTGTTTTATTAGGGTTTTAAACAAAGTACATGAGATCCTTAATAACATTTGAGAAGTATTATAGATTGAAGTCAAGTAATACAACCAATCACATGCATATTTTGAATAGAAGAATTACTTGGATGAATATAACATTGATTGAGTAAGTAATGAACAATAGAAGATGACATTAAGTATATCTTGAAATCACTGGGAATTGTATAGGCTTTGCGTGGAAACTGTGTAGGGAGAGAAATTTTCCCACATTAGAAGGCACCACATGGGTTCAACTTTTTCTCATTTCCAAATATGAGAATGGAAAGGCCATCATTGCAAGCCTATTCCATAGGCAGATTCTCATAATTCAAGATCAAATCTTACTCCATATGATTGCCAAAAGACCGTTTTCTAAATGCATTTCCACTTAGACCAATAGAAACTCATAATAACATGAGCACGGTGTTGATGTGCCCAAAATCCTTACTTAATTAAGACAAAAAAGCAGCTAAAAAAGAAAACCAAAAGAGATTGTTATCTGGAAGAAAAGAGTGGAACTAGCAAAAACACAAAGCAAAAACAAAACCAAACACAAGACCCAAAAGCAACACACACACAAACACACGTATAACCATTGTCCTTTCACCATTTCACACAGGCAGTTTCTGCTTTGTTTGCACTGAACTCTCTCTCTTTGTTTTTCTCTCTCTATATATATCGCTCCTCCTTAAAGCCTAAAGCATTTATCAAAAAGATTCTCTCTTCTGTTGCATTGAGTTTTCTTTTTTCTTCAAACAGTTACCATGGCTTCTGAGCACAACATGTTCCATGAGGAAGAAGGAAAGGACGAAGCTGGAAGAAGCAGAAGCAGGAGCAGCAGGAGGACAAATGTGAAGGGTCCAAAGAAGCCACCCCAGAGAGGTTTGGGTGTGGCTCAGTTAGAAAGGTTGAGGATTCAAGAGTCTTGGAAGAAGATGAGTGAAGGGTCTTCTGGAGTACTACCTGTAACTACCCTCCATGATCATCATCATCAACAACAACAACAACTTTTTCAGCGCCACCCTTCACCAAACCTCGGCTTTCAGTTTCAGTGCCCTCAACATCATGTGATCAGTGGAAACAACACTATTGGTGGGGGCTGGATAGTTCCTAACAGGGTTGTTGGTAATGGTTCCTATGGATCTGGTCCTCCACTTTTGGTTGGAACCCCTCTGGAGACCTCGAAAGAGCTCTCTTCAATTCCAAATCTCCATTCTCAACCTGAATGTTTTGATTTTTGCCTCAAGGTATACATTACTCACTTCAACACCATGGCATGTGTATAAATAAGTAAATAAATTATATGTTAGGTCATTAATTTTGGATGTCAACCAATCATGCTTCTCATTATAATGGCTTGTGATTAAAAATTGTTTTGTTTAATTTCTGTTGAATGTTGATGATAATCCTAGTGTTGAATATTTCTGTTCATCGTTGAGCATTTTTTTTGTGTGTAAGTGTATTGTTGTATTGGTCTCAGAAAACACGTTTCAATGAAGACAATGAAAAGGGATCAAATGCAAGGAGAGAGAGGACTTTGGAGATATGGCCCAATGGCCATGATTTTCTAGGATTTATGCCCCAATCTTCTGTCTCAAGCCTTGGTGGGGAAAACAGTGATTTCTATGACAAACTGGCCAGGCATGATTCTGCTAGTGCTTATGCTTGTGCAACTCCCAATGACGAGGTAGATTCACATCTATTGATTTATTTTATGATGGTTGTTGTTGCTACATGTTTAATGTAACATTATTCTTAAGTGTAGCTAATTTTTTAGAAAAATGTGTACGTTTTGAAATTAAGGTTGTATAATATCTGGGTTCATAAATTGGTTGGTTTTTTATTGTGTTAGTGTGTAGAGGTTGTGGCGGTTCACAGGAGGGGAAACTCAGCAAGTGGCAGGGTTTTCATGGAATATGAGTTTTTCCCAGGAAAAGATGGCAGAGGCACTACTTCCAAGGAGCTGGAATTGCCCACAACAGGTTCAGTTGCTGTAGGTAGTGGTGAAGCTTCTTCTATCACTGCTGCAGCCTATGGAGATTCAGCTTCTAATTATATTGATTTGTCTCTGAAGCTCTCACGCTAGAAGCAGATGTAGTGACCCCCTTTTTGGTGTTTGCTCAAGTACAGCTTTTATGTTTATTTCCTTTTGTTGTTAAACTAATACCAAGCTGAGCAATTCTATGTATGTCCTCCTTAGGAAAATCCCCTCTATGACTCTATCCTACACAAGATTATGTCATTTAATATTTTCCCATTTGTTTTCTCTTCTTTGATCCATACTCTTAACTAATGTTTGGTATATATATGTTCACATGATATTACTATGTTGTAAGATAAGAGAAGTGTCCATAAAAGTTTTCCACATGTATGAAAAATGCTCTAAACAAAAAACAGACAGAAAATAACATTATGAATTGATCAACTTACTATAGGGCTAGGCATTTCTTGGTTCTGGACTCTAAACCCTAGCAACAACTGTTTCATCTGATACAACACTTTGCAGGCTTCTCTTTATTTTATTATATGTTACAAGGGGTTTCTGTTTTAAAGTTAATTTACATCTTTTATGTGCTGAAACACATGACTGGCATCTCTGTCTTGCCGTATATGGGAGTTAAGTAGTGCCTTCAGAGAATGCTCCAAAAAACGTGAAAAGGGTTCATCAAAATGGATGCAAATGCCAAGGACCCTACACTGCCATTCTCATCTGGCACCTACAAAAGCAGGAAAATGAATCAAAAAAATGAAACCAAAAATACAAAGAAAAAAAATTGAAAACAAATGGAAGAAGTTAGTATCTGAGCACAATCACCTTTTGTTTCTTTTTCCATAGTAGTAGGAGTGGCTGCTGCTAGTGAGTACTGAGTAGTGAGTAACATACTGTATGCCTCACCAGGCTATGGCTATGTGTTTGAAGCCATGCTGAGGACAAGTCTGCGAGGGGTATAAATATGTTCAGGCAATAAGGCAGGAGACTGTCAGTAGAAGTAAGGATCTGGAAGCTTTTTCCACCTCTTTTTGATAGGCTTCCTTTATCATCTTGTCCTACTTATGCTCACCTTTTCCTTTTGTTTTCCCTCTTGCTTCCTCTTGTGTTTTTGGTCATGCTGCTCACTGCTCATCTCTTCCTCTCACCCTTTTCTCACAGCTCAAAAATACAAATACTCATACCCTCTCTCCCCTATACAGTTGTTGTATTGTGTACATGCAACTACATAGATAATCTATCCTTTAAGCATGTGCTCAAAGGTTTAATTTTGAGCTATACATGAACAAAAAAATATGTTGAAAGAGATCAACATAAGAGAGTCTTCAAGAGATTAGTTATCTTTGTTGCTGAGCAAAAAAAAGAGATTAGTTATTTATTAGCTTATCACCCAAAAATACTGTAGTTGAAAAAATCTCTGGCATTAGATAAATGCCAATATAATGACATTCCAAAAGCTTTTGTGCGAAAGTTTGCTAGACATGTCATAGAGTTGATGCCTATACTGTAAAGAGATGTGTCTAATCCTGAGAGTAGGGATTTGTAGCATACTAACATGTTCTTTTTGGTCAAAGTTACTTGTTTAATCTAGCTTTCATAATCATCAAAAAACTATTAAACCACTCAGTTTTTATCTTTGGTTTTCCATATGGAGAGAGAGAAGGGTTTTTGCTTTTTATTGACAGATAAAGCACATACTCAAGCTCTCAATCATGATCTTCTTGAAGTGTGCTTTTTCACCCTTTTTCATAACATGCATGCTGATGATTGAGAAAACCTGAAGTAGGGTTTAATTCGAAAAATTCATCAAACTTTGATGTATTTGGTTCATATAAGGTGGAAGAGATATCTAAGATTCATGAATATTTTTGTTTAGCAGAATTGAAGGGAGGAAGAAATTATCATGAAAGAATACTATAATGATAAGATACAGTTGATTATATTATCTCTTCAACACTTTTACCTGTTGTCTTTTTTATTATTATTTAATCAGTTATACGCATTTACTATTTAAAATAAATATTATTAAATGTTTATTTATATTGTCCATTTCTTCTTTCTTATCTTAAACACACACATTTGTTTCTTATCTATTTATACTCTTTTTATAACCTGACTCTCTAACTAAAATTGTGGTGTATGATGATAGAACACATGAATATGAGAAGGTTGTGTCAATCATTTTGTTTTCTTGTAACTGTCTAAATTTGGATGACAGGATCTTTAGTCCATGTGGGTTGTTAAAGTGGAGGTTATCCTGGAATAAATATTAAGATAACATTAATTATTATTTTTAATCATACTTTTATTTTAAATAATTCGCAATTATGCAATCATTATAAATAACAAAGAACAAAATATTTTATTAGAATAAAAAAAACTATTATATTTTTTTTACATAAAAAATGAAAAAATAATAGATAACAAAAGCATTCAATAACATACTTTCTTTAATATATTTTTTAATAAACTCTTTATTATTAGAAGATAGGTTTTATATATTATTTAATAAATTCTACTCACAATTATAGTTTTTAATATACTAGTAGTGCGAGATAAAAGCAAACTGAAGAGATTTGCAATTTTTGTCTTACTAAAATTTTGTAAGTTACTAAATTCTCAATAAATTATATATGTATTGACCAAAAGATTAGTAAGAAGACATTAAGAAGAGTATTTATGCAACGAATAATGGTGATATTATTAGAATTAACTTTGTCCCAAAATTTGGCAAGAACTTGTCTTACCCTAGTATTGCTTCTTCATGTTTTACGTCTATAGTTCATCCAAACCTAAATTCCACTTTTTTTAGAAAATCCCCCAAATTTGTGATAAAGTCGTTTGGGATGGCATATATTTTATCCAATATTGAATATAATATTAAATATATTAGGAAGGGTTCATTCTTCACTTTCATAATTTCTTCCTCCATGTATGGGAATAGTCTCAATTCTCATGGAATTAAAATATTTTGGATTATATTTGAAACTGCATAATCCATTATACATTTATAAATTTTAAATTAAAAAATCTTAAAAATGTATTTTAATTTATATAATCTGAAAATATATCTTAGATGTTAAATTATAAGAATGTTTATTTAGAATACATTTTTGAATTGTGTAATCTAAAATTCATAAATGTATTAAGCATTGTACACGAATAATACAAAATATATTTTTATGTTATACCGTTTAAAAATATTATTTAAAGGTAAAAATTTATATTTTTTTCAACATCCATGAAAATGCATAAAGAAACCATGAAGGTCGAGAATGAAAAAGTCTACTGTTAAAACAAGACAATAACAAAATAGGCAAACCTCCAAGTTCAATATTAATATGTTTAAAATCCAGCCCAATTAAATGGTCCACACAAATCTTAATCCTCCTTCCACTAATTGCTTAAGGGAATTTGATTGAAGATATAATGTTGCATACTTACAAATCATATTTTTGAGAATATTTAAATTAAAAATGTTACTTCTAGAAATATCTAAAAATGAGTTTAATTAGTTATATATATATATATATATATATATATATATATATATATATATATATATATATATATATATTATATTAATTTTCGAAAAATATATATGTACTTGTTTTGGGTAGTTTTAATCTCTGTGATGAAGTTAAGGATTATTTCACTTTTAGAATTTATTTATTTTTGTTTAAATTACTTATTTTTTAAAATATTTTTAGAAATAGTTAGATATAACCAGTCACCTTTTCAAGTATTCTGAGAAATAATATTGTTAAGAATATATATAATTTCAAGGAATGGAATAGTATTTCATGAAATAAAATAAAAACACATGTTTCTGTTACATATCCTTTAATTTTTACTCAGTAAATAAAAGTCATATTGAATCATGGTTAATATAAATTAAGTAAGGTGAACATATTTAAGACCATATCCTCGCTCATTTTATTTATTTATTGATAATACTTTAATATATATATATATATATATATATATATATATATATATATATATATATATGAGACTTTAATATTTAAAGAAAAGTTACTAACTGCACCAGAAGTCGATAAACCTTCCATTTCAATAAACATCGCATTTTATATTTATTTATTTACTTTTGTAAAAAATGGAGCTTCGTTAATGTGTAATTAAATACTGTATAAAAATCAATTTAAAATCTTTATGTGAGGACGGGAGAGAATTTAGGTTTTGATCCATAAATGTTAAGAATTACTATAAATGTTAAAATATTGAGATAAGATAAATTAAAATATGACCATTAAGAAAAATAAATTCTTTACTTAAGTGAGGAAGGAAAAAAAAAGGGAAATTATGTAAAAGATAAAGAGTTGTTACATGCTCAAAGTTACCCTTATTGAAGCTATTAAGCAAGATAGATATTACTCATGAGAAGTTATTTTAAATTTATAAGTTATAAATTGTGACCAGAACCTTTTATAAAAACATAATTAGGAACCACTTAAGATCTTAAATAAAATTTTAAGGATGTTTATACGTAATATTATAATTTTTTGAAATGACAAACATTAAATACTTATATTCTATAAAAATCTAAAAATATAAATGGACAAAGGACAGACAATACTTGCATTGTTGTTTTACCTGTCTCTTATATTCTATATACAAATTCTTCATATTTTCTTGGTAATTTACTTATTTTTTCTTCCATTTAAAGCTTCGATTATTTTTTTTTTCTATTTTTGTATTCTATAATTCTTTTTTACGGTTAAAATTTTATCATCATTTTTAATCTAATTGTTTTTAATTTTATCCTTTTTCTCATTATTTGCCTACCATTTCCATTTTATCAACTTCACTTTCTAAGAATTTAGTCATAAAATGCATGAAATTTACATCTTTGCTTGAAGGATCAAACATCTTTACTTAAAAGATTAAACATCTTTCAAAAATATAAATATACAAATATTTTCATACAGTTCAATTGTTTCTTTCATATTTGCATATTTTAAACACTTTTAAAGCAGTTTAATAAAATATTTTGTCGTTCTTTAGTGTATTGAAAGGTTTTCGTAGTTGTTGGTTTTCTATTGAATATTGTTGAATTACACTCTTACACCAATTTTCGTGGAAAACAAAGTTGATCATTTTTTTTTTTCTCTTTGTGAATTTTAATTTTAACTAACTTACAGTACTACAAACTCAACATGGTGATTGTTACTCAACGAATTATAAAGTGGTATACAATATTGATCACTACACACAAATATGTTTATGAAATGAATCACAAAAAAATGAAGCGACTCATAACATTTTTATTAAATAATAATGTGCCTTAAAGTAATCTAAAATTACATGATTAGTTATCAAACCTTTTTTTGAATACCCATTCATTACAAATAAAAATAATGAAAACCTAAATTTGTATTCAATGGTCTAGTAGTAATATCAAAATTGATTTTCGAAGATTGATTTGAGAACAGAATTACAGGTACATTTTTTTTTTACATATAAAAAACTACAGGTAGATTGTTTTTGCCTTCAATGTTTGTCTTCTGGAGCTCTCAGGCCTTAACTTTTTTAGGGAACTACTTTTGCATCTCTGAATTTGAACCTATACTTCCAAAATTTTTAAAATGACTATTTTATTATTAAGTAACTTCAGGGTTTTGAAATTTTTTCCTAAAACACACTTTTAATTTTTTTAAATACATTTCAAAACAATTTTTAAAATAGAATAAATATTTTTGAAACAAAATTTCTAGAATAAAATTTTAAAACACATGAAATACATTTTAGGATTAGTTTTTTAAAGTAAGATTTCCAAAACAATTTTTTTAAAATATACGTAATACCTTTTGGAATTTATTTTTAAAAAGAAATTTAAAAAATGAGATTCCCTTTCCAACATTCTCCTCTTTTCTTCATAGGGGTAACTCGGTCATTTCACCTAATTGTTGGTGTGAGATTTAAAAGTGGGAGGTGGATAAAGTAATTGTGGACTTTTTATGACCCAGGCCTCACAATCAAATTCTCTTTGTTGGGCCACTCTGAACTTCCGGGCCTCATTCTGATAGCGTTGTTACAATAAATAATAACATGCTGAATGACTGTAATATTGGTTCTAAAGATTATAAGATGAACAGTTTTAGACCTAAAAAAAACCTTTGAATAACTGTAATGGAAATTACGAAATGGAATTTCCCATTTGAATATTTTTTATAGATAAAATATTAAAAATTAAATAAAGTAATAAAATTATATTTTATAAATTTTATTTTAAAATTTAAAAATGAATTCTATAATTTAAGTACATGACTAGTAAATTTAATTTTTTACACTTTTTTTTTTTTTTTTTGCTGTCTCCCTAATGTGTCTCCAATATGAAGTGTAATTTTGTGTGGATATTTTTTTGTTATTCTGAAGACTGAAGTATTAATAGGTTTCCTTGTTGGATGATCATCCATATATGATAAAACTTGACAAGAGAATGGAGTAGAAAATAATACTATTCTTGTAAGCTCTTATCTTATTAAGATATGCTCTAAAAAAGTTGCTGCACAGTAATAAATTATGATGCACATGATGACAATATTTTCACCTCATTAAAAATTTTAGTACTATTTTTTCTTTACATCTTTACAGTTTTTATTAGAGGACTTTAAATTTTACGAATGTAACCTTTGAATTTTAAAATTTCATATCTTTTACCATTTGATTAATTAGTTGTCAAATTATTAATAATGTGATAACATGATTAATATGAAAAGGAACTTTTCAATCAAAAAATAAATAAATTACCCATTCTACAACTAAATTGTAATTTTTTTCACATTTTACTATTAACTTTCAATTTTGAAAATTTTATCATTTAAATTTGAATTCTATGAATTTTACTACTAAATTTTCAGTTTGTAAAATTTACCATTTTACCTTTTTCTTTTATTAATTGAATGTAAGTTTACCGAATGAAGATGATCAATTTGGTCAATATAAGAAATGATAATCTAACACATACTTTTAAATATTTTATTCTTGAGAATCGTTTTAAAACGTTAAGACGTTGATTTTGTTAATTACATTATCCTCCTTAACTTATTATCTTGATATTGACAAAACCACTAGGACATTTTAAAAAAAGCTAAATAATAAAATAAAATAAAAAAACATATAAATAAATTGAAATTTTGATTTCAAATAATGTATATAATATAATTAATAATAGTTATGAGAATTTTTGGAGATAGTTTTGTGACATAACCGCTATATAAGCAAATAGTTAAATAAGCACTTTTAAAATCACAAATATTTTGGAACTTATGATTAAATTACTTTAATATAATTTTAGTTTAATATAAAATTTTAAAAATTAAAAAAAATAATTGTATTTATCTTGCAAAAAGTTAATTTAACAGCTAATTAATTAGTTATTTTGTGGAAATTAATTACTATAAATAATTTATAAAATTAAAATATTATAAACATATTTATGGAGATTCATAAAAATATATTATTTTAATCTAAAGCTACTCAAAATATTTAATCTAATTTTATCATAATTTATTTATCACGTAAAAATTATTTTACCATCTAATAATCATAACAAATAATATTTGTTATGAAGAGACCAAATACCACTAATTATAGTGAGAAAGTGCAAAAAAATAATATTTTATATTAAGAAATTTCTACACGGGTTTACGTTTCACAATTACTTTCTTTTCCTTGATTGCATTCTAGAGAAATAACATCATTATTTGACTTCAAATCAATTATAGGGCGCAAAAAGGACGTCACTAATAGCCGTCGCATAATTGTATTATTAGTAAATTAATATACAAGAGAACACATACAATATTTATAAAAACTCGTGAAATGAAAAGTCCAATAGTAAAATTTGTGAAAATTAAAAGTTTAATAATAAATATGTGAAATTAAAAATTTAATTTAAAATTTGAAAAATTATAAAAAATTCAATAAAAAAATGTGTAATTTAAATATATAGCCAACTTAAAATATAATGAGAATTGGCTTTTTTAATTGTTTGTTGATGTACAGTTTTTCTTCTTTCACCTTTGGCGTCCTGCTCTGAATTAGTCACTTTTTAAGTTTTCATAAACTAAAAGAACTAACCATAATAAACAATTATGATAAAAATTGAAAATATTTTTACTATATAATATAATCTTAATTTAATTATAATTATATTTTTTTACTTTGATAATTATTTTTCTCCATAATGATAGTTATATTATTTTTTAATTATATTTATTATTTTTTGTCATTATAAAAAAAAAAAAACAGACGTTTGTAGTTCCACTAGTTATTATAATGATTTGAGAGTGAATTGACAGAAAATAAAGTATATATACTTTTTAAATTTCAAATAATAAAATATGAAAAAGTAAAAGTTGAAAAAAATCAGTAAAAATATAAAACTGAAATGATAAACCAAATTCTTTTTATGAAAAACGATGGTAATAGATAATGTGGCATTAGTGGTGGTCCAGTGAAGGAAGTAGTGAGGGTGAGAATAAGAAAAGTGGGAGTGAAGAAAATAATGGAACCAATGAGGATGTTGACAGTGACCCTGGGAAGGGGTCTGGTGGAAATATTTGAACAACTACAGTATGTTTCACAGTGAGAGTAAGAAAAAAAAAAAAAAAAAACATGTTCTATTTATAAGATAAAATTGAAACTACTAATGAATGAGATAATAAGAAATTGACAAAATGATTAAACTTATTCTATTTTATTAACCACTAAGCAAAAACATAAGATGGGAATGAGATACCCTCATTACATTCTATATTTTTCTTTTCTGGTTTTGAAATGGTGGCATCAAGAAATACTTTAATTTAGAAAATTATACTTTGTGATGCTTAAAATTCTAACAATGAACACATGAAAAATAATATATTTCACTAATAGATTTTTATTTTGCCAATCAACTCTGTAGTTATACTCTTTATTAATTTGATACATTTATTTAATTTATATTCGTAATTACATAATTTTAGAATTTCATTATCATCAATTTCATGCAATGTGACTCTCACATTTATAATTTAAGGTAGATCTCTATTCATTTAAGAAATATTTTTTATAATTTATTAAGATATATAGATTAAATTCGTTCTCTTAAATTTGATGAAAGTACTAACTACAATGGGTCAATGAAGTATATACTAGAAGAGCAATATAAAATATTATCAAAATTTTATTAAATTTAGAATTAGACTTAATATTTATATATTAACTTACTAAAAATAACAATTTTTCCCAAATGTTGAAATGAACCATTCAAGTTTCAATATAAATTATTATTATTATTTAATATTTTTACTAAATATCGAACCAAAGATTATAAGATTTACTTAACGTGTGCACAAATAAAAATATATATGAAAATAATAAATAAATATAAAACATCAATAATATTAGAATCAATTAGCTCTCAAACATTCCATGTGTCAAATTGCAACTATTTTTAATATCACAAAGACATGTCTATGTGTTTATTAGTGTTTTTGCGTACCAATAAAGTTTTTATGATGAACTAAAATAATTTAGTTCCAGGGACCAATAACATAAATTGGTTGTTTTCTTTGTCTTAGACTTTCAAAAGTTACTTTAGACTTTCAAAAGTTATTTTAAAATTTAGTAAGTTGGAGAAATTCACGTAAGAAAATAAAATAACTATCATATTAGATTGTGCAGTATCATTTCTTAATTTTAATTCTTATAATTTATTCCTAGGGACTAAAATATATAATTTAGTTCCTATAATTTAGTCTAAACATGAGTATTAAATATTTTTAAATGATTTAAAAGATTACTTATAGGTATTAAAATAATTTAGTCCTTATATTTTTAAATTTAAAAAATAGAAAGAGTCTGATTTACTTATAAAAATTTTACCAAAATTTGAAGACAATTAACGTTTTCACCAAACAATTAACAAAAGAATACAATAATTACATTTTCATCGAAACATTCAATTTTTATATGAAATCCTCAAAATCAATCATGGATTCAATTTTAACAATAAAATGAAGATGATGAAACACCAATTTAGTGATAATGTAGTGCAATGAAGAGTAATGGAGAGTACCTATAATTAAGCTATTGCAAATGAAGACGCACTAATATGATGAGAGAACAATACTAACGCTCAAAATGGATAATGGTTCAAAATGAAGATGGTTGAAGCATTGACATGATTTAGATAAAAACATAATATTTCAATTTTTACGTGTAAAAACTGAATGATTATATTGAACCTAAATTAACCAACATAATATTTCTTTCTTGAATTACAAAATTCTCATCACACATTTATTACATCAACTTCTTTGTGCAACCAACGTACTAAGGATGACTTAAAAATTCTATTTTACACTATTTCACTTAACTAGCCAAATTAATATCACAGGTTAAAAGCAAAAGCTAAATTACAAAGAGAGAATAAAAATACAAACGAAAACTATGAGATATTGATTTTAAGAAACCAAAAGCATAAACCAAGATTAAAAATGAATTTTTTTTTTCATTCTAATTATTCTTACGGAATACTTCTAATATGATGTTTTAACACGCACTTTTATTTAAAAGGCTGTTTTGTTTCGTTTTGCATATGGGTTTAGCTGGACTAAATTTGCAAAACAAATAAATGATGACCACACAGATCAACACGACAAAAAATCCTGGATTCACCTAAGATTTACGTAACCCCACTTTATCTATTAGTTAGAATTATGTATATTAATTGGTACAGGAAAACGTGAGCTGTTATTAAAAAAAAAAACAACTTTTAGCTTCGTATTCTTGAAAAAAATGTTAAGCATAACATTTATTTTAATCAAAATTATTTTTTTATTAAAAAACTAAACTAAGAAAACACAATTTTTTTATCTAATTATAAAAAATTACAAACGTAATACTCCTATCTTTTGTTTTTGTGGCATTTTCCCTTTCTTACGGAAACCTAGAGGAACAAAGGGCATAAAATAGGCCGCAGTATCCTATGTTACTAGGAGACACAGTATCTTTAAGACCATTATTGCGATTTGTTAATTTGAAAACATAGAACAAAAGGAAACTGCGTTAATGACATTCTATGGCATCTTATTATGGTGGTGTCTCCTCTTCTGCTCGTGTGTTGCTACCAAGCTGGACCCTTCTTCCCCGTGGTTTCGATGTTATATGCCTTTCTCGTCTCAGTTTGGTTCTTACTACATGTGACGTTTGTCTCTTAGAGTACTTCTTATAATGTTATCAACATATAATAGGGTCTGTTCAGTTGGAGAAATAGTATCTTATAACATAAGGATCTAAAATTTCAATTTACATATAATTAAGCAATGGAGTTTGATTTCTTATTGAAATAGATTCAAGGTTCTGTTTTAGCAGTGTTTAAATTAATTTCTTCAATTAACTTTTAAAAGATAAATATATATATATATATATATATATATATATATATATATATATATATATTTTTTACAAACTAAAATTAGTTTATGAGTAAGTTCATGTGTAAAAGTTATTTTATATATATTTTTTATTAGGAAAAAGTTATTTGACACACTTTTATATATATATATATATATATATATTAAAATTTTTACTTTTAATTTCTGTACAAATTATAAGGAAATCAATTTCAATTTTTTAAAGTATTTATAGAGGAGTTAGTTATTAAATTTATTAAAGTAAATAATGCAAGTTATAATATTGATGGATATAATGTAATGTGAAAAAAATAGTAAAACATGATATGTTCCTGATACAATGATAATCTCTGATCTCTTGATGTTTCCCGTTCTTCTTCCAAACAACCTCAATATTGTACATTCCTCTAGAACGTGTGAACTACAATGATTTTCTTATTTGTTACAAGATCTTCACATCACTGGTATGATAACTAGTTTTATATTTAAATCTCATTGTCTTATAAGCAATCAAACCCTAATGTTAATTATTAAGGAGTGATATCATCGTGTGAGTGATGAGAAAATAATATATTTTTTCACTGATTTTCCTATCAATTTTGGGGAACAAGATATGTTGAAGTTTTATAGGAGATAGGAGAATGGGGAAGGGTGTAAGAAGTAGCTATATCCAAAAAGTTGAATTGAAAAAGAATATAGATTCAGATTTGTCAAATTTTCTAAAACTTAAAAACGCATGAGCACTCGAAATGGATATAGAAAAAATATGGATAGATAGAATGTTTAAAAAAAATTTGATTTATTTATGAATTATTACATACAGATTTCTTTATAGGTAAATTTAACAATATTTACAAATTTTACCTGTAAATCTTTTTACCTACGGATTTGTTATCTACAAAAACATTCGTAAGTAATTACCTACGAATCTAAATTAGTATGTATTTAAGTACGAATTTAAATTTGTAGGTAATATTATTAATATTACTTTTTAGATTATATTTATTATTATTATTATTTTAATATTATTATTAATATTATTATTTATGATATTTATATTATTATTATTCTTAACTTAATAATTAATAATATTAAAATTGTGAATATTATATTATTAATATTACTTTTGATATTATATTTATTAAAATAACTGTAATGGGACATATCAATTGGATATTAGTTTTATCGTAAGGAAGGGTTATGAAGGTTGATCATTGTCTCTAATATGTAACATTATTGTTCTGAACGTCTACATTCTATTGCATCCTAGAAAACTAGTTTGAATAATTGTTGAGAATTGTCCAATATATGGAAAGACCATCTACCCTCATTTTGAAATTATTTTATTATTTATATAGAGAAAAGAAATAAAGAAAAATACAATCACATACAAATAAAGCTAATAGAGTCAAATTATGAGAATTGGATGAAGAACTTTTTCTTTTTATGACTTTTGTAAAAGAAAATAAAGCTAAAAGGAATGATGCATGGTTCTTGAACTCGAGATGTTCTAATCATACGTGTAGAGACGAAGAAATATTTTCTAGCATGGTATAAGAATATAAGCATTCTATTAAATATGGAAATAACTCTCAAATGTCTGTGGTTGGAAAATTCAGCGTAAGATTGATGATTAATGATATTACTTTTCTTATTTAAGATCTATATTATGTATCAAGGCTTCAAAATAACTTGTTGAGTGTGGGGTAGTTGTTAGAAAAAAAAGTCTTCTCATTTTCATAAAAAATAGGATATGAAATATCTATATCCAAGAAAATAATTTATTTCACTATACGAAGATAATACTAATTGTATGTTTATCTTGTTAATGAACACTCCAAGATCAATGCCCTTATGGAAGAATGTTTCATGTTTTCTTGGATATAACATACATTGGACATAAAAAACATGGACACTTAAGATACAAGGGATTGAAGACACAATAAACAACAAATGATGCATGGACTACCTTAATTGGAAGTCTCAAATGTTTCTTCTGAAGATTTTTATTTTGGTAAGCAACATTGCAATACTATTCCTTAGAAGAGTGAATGACGTGCTAGTAAGATATTCAAACTCATACATGCAAATATTTGCATATCAATAGAGGCTATATCACATAGTGGAAAGAGGTATCTCTTGTGCTTCATTTAATATTATAGTAATAAGGGTTTTGTTTATTTTCATTTGAAAAATCATAAGCCTTGAAGTTTTCAAAGCGTACAAGAAAATGAAGTAAAGACATCTATTAAGTGTTTATTGATAGACAGAGGAGGATGATTAAATCAATTTCAAATCATTTTGTGAAAAAGAGATAATAAAGAGACAACTTTCTTCAACATATACATTACATTGAAATAGGGAGACAAAATGTAAAATTAGAATAATGATAAATATGAATCCATGTCCAACACTTGTTATGAATATCACTCCTAAAAAAGCTTGCAACATAGTTCAACCTTCAATAGAACATCTTTAAGTTTCAGGTTTCATAGCACATGTGAACATATTAGAGATAAAATGGGATAAATTTGAAGATAATACCTTTCCTTGTATCATGTTAGGTGTGAGTGATAAGTCAAAGGGTTATCACATTTTTAACCCTATGGCAAAGAGGATTGTAGTTAGTAAGGATGTAGTGTTAGAGAAAGAAAAATGGTTTAGACTAGGAGCAAAATTATAAATAATAAATGTAGGCATAATTGATTTGGGGGTGGTGATGATTTCAATAGTGATGAAAGTAAGGAACAACATGGAAGCAAGAGTAATAATGATAATTTAGAGGAAGACATGGAGTTCAACAATGGAAATGAGAATATTATGAGAGTTAGTGATCCTAGGAATGAAAATAATATGAGGGGTAGTAATGCTAGGAATGAAGTATATAGTTTACACATAAAATGCAATTGAAAGGAAAAGGAGGAAGACAAGATGAAAGGATTTGTAAGTGGTAAGGGGTTGAGTGAAGAAAAAGCAGAGGCTTACATGATATAAGACATTATAAGTGATGTTCCAACTTTGTTTTTTGAAACTGTGAAGCATGAAAAATGGAGATGAAAAATGGAGGAAGGTTATGGGCAATGAAATAAGCTTAATAGAAAAGAACCAAACTTGGAAACCTATGGATCTACCAACTAGAGCAAAAACAATTGTAGTTTGAAGACAAAATTAATTGAGTTTGGCAGGGTTGATAAGCACAAAAGCATGATTAGTGACAAAGGGATACTTCCATCAACATGAAATTTATTATTCATAAGGATTTGCTCCAATTTCATACATGGATACAGTTATGATGATTGTGACACTTGTAACATGTAAAGAATGAAACACCTTTTGGATGTCAAATCTTCCTTTCTTTATAGAGTTAAGTGAGAATGTGTATATTGAGCAACCATAAGGATATGTAAAGGAAGAAAAAGAATATTAAGTATACAAGCTACATAAAGCTTTTACTATACATGGTTAATACTAGTTTAGAGGAGCCTAATGAAAAAAAATTGTGTTAACTATTACAACTTTGAGTAAGTTAACATAATTCTTTCATTCGACCCTTTAAAACTATTTAAAATTAAACTCAATAGACAATTGGCAAAAAAAATAGTTTTTTTCAACCCATTCCAGTATCATAATTTATAAACCATCAAAATAAAAAATTTTAAGTAATATCTTTTTGTCACATATTTTTCCTCCTAACTAAATAATAACTTAGTTATATGAAGCTCGAGAAGAACTCGGATATTAATTTGAAAAAAATAATAAAAAGGCATTTATAACTTGCAAACTAATTAATTATCGTATTAAATTAAGATTATTGTTATATAATCTTCAAACATGTAATCACAAATACATTTTCACTTCTTAGTTTATAAAAATATTAATAACTACTTAATATCTTTATTGTAATATTAAAAAAACTTTTTCATCTTTTCATTTATAATAATAATAATATCAATTTATTTAACCACATACTTCTTTCTTTAGTATGCAATAAAATATATTATTTTTAATAAAATTACATATATACTTTTTATGACTTATGTATTGATAATATTTGTATATGAAGGATACGTATGTATCATTTAGTAGGTTAATAAAATATGTAGACCGTTCCTAAGGTAAATGAATTTACAAATTAAATTAAGGCGATCATAGGTATTTGTAATTAAAATAGCCAAACACACAAATATCTTTACACTTAGAGACTATTAATGCACATATTTAAATAATACCCATTAAAATAAATTTTGATATCGTATTAAATTTAGATTTATGATTTAATTCAATTCCATAAAAATTAACTTATACAGTAAAAAATGTTCAAATATTATAAGCTTATTTAATACTGATGATTACGTGAAGTTTTAAATCGAAGATAGATATATGGTTTCGATGTTTAAGACCACTTATTAAGTAGCCATAGGAAGCAATAAGTGTAAAAAAAAAATTAATAAAGTTGTTTTCCTTCATAATTAACTTTTTTTTTTCCGGTTTAATTACGACCATAGGTACTCTCTGTGTTTTGGTTCTTTTGATTACAATATTTATTTATTTTTCCTTGTCATATAATTTATATTTTTGCATTGTACTTTTATGTTACGTGTTTAATTTTTTTATAGTAATAAAGAGTAAAAAAATGTAATTAAAAAAATTATAATAAAATTAATTAAAAAAATATTACTAAAATTTATATCAAAGTTATAAAAGATTGAGTACAAAAAAGTTATAACATATTTTTAATTAGCTTTTATAATGTAATAATTAATTAAATAATAGGAATATTGTAAATTTTCTATCATAATAAAAAGTAAAATTATAAAAAGATTGATATAATTATAAAAAACATTAAATAGTTTTTAAAATTTTAAAAGCTAAACAATTGATTAATGAATATAAACGTATAAAAAAAGTGGTAAAACAAAAGGACGCAAAGTAATATCTCATTATTAGTAGTTACAAAAATATATATTTTAAAAATTTCTATAGATATAATTTCAATTTTTCATAAATTTTAGTTGTTGAGAATTTTTAAAAAAATTATTCTCTATCGCTAGTGTGACATCATATATATCATACCACTATCGAATTATTATATTAAATAGTTGGTGATATTTTTTCAACGAATATGTTATAACTTTTCCACAATTTTCATAAAACAGACAAAACTCGTTGATTGAAAAGTTTGTATACCAATTAATAGTGTTTTCTTTTTATCGGCATACAAATTAATAGTGTACCATGTAATTATTTTAAAGTAAGATATAACGTGGCATCATTGAAGGAGTGTCATGTACGTCAGTACTAGATTTTAGTGGCAACTATTTATAATAAGTTTCAAATTTGTGAAGATCAAAATTAATAACTTATTATGAAAGACCTAAACAACGAAAAAAAAAATGTTATAGAGATTAAAAATATATTTGATTCTTGTCTTATTTAACTTTTTTTATCTTCATAGAATTTCTTCATTTAACTATCAATATATTACATTACAAACTGATCTCCCATTAGTTAAGATATTGTCATTTAAATTTCAGGATCTTTATAGGTATTTTTTTTATTTGATTATTATATCCTGTATTCTGTAATAACATAATTGGTTAAGATACATTGCTCCATGATTAAAATCCACTCAAGAAAAAGACACTATCATTCTTTCACCCTCCCACTTAAGAATCAATAAAATTATTATTTACATTTATTTTTATTAGTTAAATATTATATTTTATTGTTAAAAGATGTTGTAAAGTGGAAGGAGAAAAAGGTGGATGCGAGATAATTATTATTGTGTGACAAATGCTGTAAAACACGTTATTCTTTTCATGCACGTGTGCTCTAAAGCTGCTTCATCCTTTCTGCAAACGCAAATTTAACAGTGAGTAAACAAAATGTACTGCATTACTTCAAAGCAAGACAGAGACAGATACAGAGACAATGTTGGATTCACTGAAGTGTCGAACAAAAAATATTCTCTCTGATCTGATCATATCCCACCATGCACGTAATGATCACCTGATGAGCAGAGAAAATTGAATTTGCAAAAGCCATGACAAAAATAGTAACAATAATAATAGAGTTACTAATCATTCACGTATTGGTGAGTTGTACCTGATCTCTCATAAAGGGGCAAGATATCACAGAAGAATAAATGGCAAAAAATGGACCCAGGAAAACCATCAAAGATACTCCAACATCTATTGATTTCATATTCATCATTAGGGATGAATAACATAAGCTATTCCATGTGGAATAACAATGCAAACTAAATCACATATTAGGTAAAATGTCATTTTATCTATATATCATCATCATATACTACACCATTCTTTCTACCTCCCATATTATGCTTTTTCTTTTCTTTTCAAGAAATAAAAAAGAATAATTTTTCTATAGAGGAGAATCTTGATTGAAGTGATACAATTACATAAAATATTTTAGTATTTAAATGGAATAATATACCTAATATTTAAACTTTAGGTCTTTTGTCAAGTTGATTCAATTTTTTGAAGGTAAAGTTTCTTGTTTAAACTTTGTAGATAAATCTGTCAAAAATAATTTATATATTAAAAAAATATGTCGGAAGAAAATAATTTTACTGAAAAAAATTGTCAGTTAGATTTAAAAAAAATAGAAATTAGCTATTGGTTAGATTTTTCAAAAGAGATACTAGTATGGGTTAGAAATTTATAATTTATAATTAATTAATATGATTACATATTTTGAAATTACATTTATATTTGTTGTTTATATTTTATGAATTGAATATTATAGATTTATTGCTGTATGATTACTAAAAGTCAACCGTAAACTAATACAAATTTAATAAAAAAAATAATGAGAAACTTTAATTGATTAAAACTTGAGACATGGTTATGTTTTTTATTAATAAATTTATACATATGAATGTTGATTGAACTTGTTCGTGATGGAGAATATTTAAATTTATCTAGCATAAATATAAGTGTACTATAATTGATCTTTTATTTAGGTATGAAAATAAAATGAGTATATCTATATTTATTATATTTTTTCTTATACTTATCTTTATTTTTAATTATTAAAACACCATTAATTTATTTAATATTTTATTTTAAATTTTTGTAATTATAATTTGTTCATTATTAGTTGACGTTTAAGAAAAAAAAAGAGTAAAAGTATAACACAAATTTCATATCAGAAATATTTTTCTCTATCAATATGAAATAAGAAACAGTCCAAAAATAAGTTATTTGATTGAAAAATGTTATTAATTAATAATTATTTATAAAAATGGTTAAATTCGATTATGTTTGTTTGATCAATCATTATATTCCGGTGTTTTTAATTTGTTTTTTCTATGACGTGATGTGCTTTTGTTTTAATATTTTGTATTATCAATTGAAATTCCAACATCATCCACATGTTAAAACGATAAATATTCTTATTTTATGAATTAGCTTTTCTATTTCAGATATATTTAAATAGAACTTTTAAGAATTATATCAACAAGTCTTGTTAATAACCGATTTTATCCGAGTAAAATATACCAATAAATTTTTTTATTAATAATTAATTTATTCAATTTTTGTAGATATTTTAATCACAAAAAAAAATAAAATTGTTTTTGATTGAAATTTATTGTTAAAAAAAGATTAAAGAGTATTTAAAATAATTAAAGGTTAAGTGAATATTTAAAACTTATTAAAGAATTTAAAATAAAATAAAAAATGCTTACCACGTGGTAAGCTAAGAATGGCTGCTCTCAGCCACACCACCCATCACCTCCATTATCTGTTATAGATGAAAAAAAGTGACATAGAGGGAGCGACCAAGATTCGAACACCTTATATTCTTCTAAAATAGATTCAAATGCCTATTTCGCAAGCCATTAAACTGTTTCCTACACCCCCACATATTCTGACTTGCACCTCCAGACTTTTGGAAATTCTTGAAATGCCCTCGTCACTAGCTGGTTTGGGCCTGCTACCTGCACCTCCATTAATCAGAATTCGTACCTACAAGTATTTGAAGGTCCTAAAATACCCCTAAAGCTATTTAGGTTGAATCTGCTTCTTGCACCTCCATATTTCTAGATCTGTACCATATCTCTCTCTAATTCCTGAAATACCCTTAATTTAATTGATTTTTTTTAATCTTTTAACATTGGATTATTATTTTGTTTTTTTTTTTTTTTAAATTTTTTTTTTTTTAAATTTTTTTTTT
>Ga0209700_101828_pt1 | contig 44071 bp, 22 predicted proteins | sample SiratroredBW_FD_187528 | JGI IMG/M metagenome (GOLD analysis project Ga0209700, IMG submission 187528) | Root nodule microbial communities of legume samples collected from California, USA - Siratro red BW (SPAdes) (version 2) | ecosystem: Host-associated > Plants > Roots > Nodule | place: USA... | reverse complement strand
TGAAAAAATAATAATAAAGGTGAGAAAACAAGTTAATATACCATTTTTATGAGTTGGCAGTTCATTTTTTAATTTTATAGCATATATATAAGATATTAAAACAAAGAAAATATAATTTAAATAATTACAATTTTTCTATTGTGATATTTTAAAAATACAAATATAAAAGAATATAAAAATATATTATAATTTAAATTGTAGAATCTATAACTTTAGAGTATAAGTGGTTTAATTAAAAATGATATCTGAATATTTTAATAATAAAGTAAAAAAGTATTTAAACAAGGAAAATTCATTTGATTCACGTTCCTTTTAAGTTAGTTATAATCTCTTTATATAAATCTTTATTTCTTTTCCTCTAATTTTTTTCTAAGGTTTATAATTTTAATCTTCATCAAATTGGAGATTAAAGACCGTATATAGGCTCGTAATAGTTAGTATACAGGATTCTCTGCAAGTCTGAAATTGAGATTAGATTTTTATGATGTTGATTTGATTTTGCATGTATGATGTGGTTATGAAAATTGATGGTATGTTGATATGATGAGTAAATAGTTTGTATTGGGGTTGATCATTCATCGTGTATGTATGTTGATTTTGCCCAATTTAGTCATCTAATACATGCATAGTAGCTCTGAGGTAGTAGAAACTACATGATTAATATGAGAACCTGTAGTTTTTCTGCATAGCTTGCCCAGGCGGCATTATCGCCCAGACGAGTTCGCTTGGAAATTTGAGATGTGATTGCCCAGGCGAGGGTACAATTGCCTAGCGAGAATGACCCTGGAACAAGTGTACTCTTTGGACTAATTTTACCCAGGTGAGGAATCCTTCACTCAAGCGATGAGGTATTCTCGCCCAAGCGAGAATGGCTCTAGAACAAGAGTGTTTTCTGGACTATTTTTGCTCAAGCGAGAGGATTTTCGTTAAGCTAGGAGATTCTCACTCAAGTTAAAATTTTGTCACCCAAGCTAAAAAAATATATTTTTTTGGCTTTCTGTTGTGATTGTTTGATTCTCTTGTAGTGTAATATATGGATTTAATTGAAAGGGATTAATTAATAATTTAAATTTTTTTTTATTAATGTTTTAATGAATTCTTTTTGTTTTGAGATTGAGATTGAAAAGTAAATGAATGCATGAGTAGAGATTTATATTGTGATGTGATATTGTTAAAAATGTTGATGGAGTTGGTTAAGATCTAGGTATAGTGTTTTTAGGAAAGAAAACAAACACCCGTACCTAGGTCAATTAGGAAGTGTATTGTCTAAGGATATAGATGATCATTACTAGGTGATAAAAGTCGAAGGAGGTCCGAATTGGGTAACTGCAGCTTGAAACATAGTCGGTGAGAAAAGTATCAAGGGAACTAACCTGTTATACATGATTGAGGATTCATTTATGTGGATGTTGTGAAAATTCACTAGAGATGTATGACTATCTCGGAGTCTATTCAAACGAGTCTTCTAGAAGTAGAGTCTAGTATGTAGCATGTCAGTAACTTATAAGTGTGATGATACATGAAACTGAATGAAATGCTTGGGTTGTATTAATAGTTGCACTTAAATTAGATAACTCTGAATCATTAAAAATTTGGTTAGCTGACCCTTTATTTTGTTGTATTTGTGTTTTGATTTTTATCTGTGATGATCATGTCTTAACATGGGAGCAGATGGTGTTACAGAGAAATATTTGGGAAATTGAAAGATATTGATAAAGATAGTAGTTTATTTTGAAAAGCTTGTTTATGATTTTGTAAATATGTTTAAAGTTCCAATTTAGTATAAATATCTACTGATAATATGAGATAATGTAAAATATCCATGATTTTAATATTTTAACTGCATTAATTTACTTTTCTGATGTGTTACAATAACAATTAATTTAATATGTAAATTTCGGCATCATTTCAATTAATCTAACCAGATATAATAATTAATCAGTTAAAACTTAAAATAGTTATATAATTAAATGTAATTTAATATATATCAACACATGTAATTAAAAAACAAATGTGTCAAGCATGGAATGTATTTTACCCTAATACATTATTTCTGTGAAGGTTAAATCTTTAGACTTTCAAGAAAAATTGCCACTTTTTTTTATCTTTTATAAAAAAAATTCGTTTATTATTTATTTGTAACAGAGGGGCTATGAAGCCAAACTAAGAGCGAGGAAAGAAAGCGACAGCAGACGCATCTGTCTATTTAGCAGAGAAATAATTACTATTATTAATTATTATTTATTATTAAAAAGAGGAGGCAGGGCACCTGATGATAAAATAATACTAAGCGTAAACGGTACAACACTTTCCGTGGCATGAGAAGTAATGCAATATTTGGCCATAAATGGAAGAATCTTCCTTCTGCAGTGAGACAATGATGAAGCTTTCAAGCCTCCCACCCTAACCAGAACTCATGCATTTCAAACCCACACGCATCATCGGTTCTATTTGCCACCTCCTCACATACTCTTATATCATTTACCATTTCAAAACTACTATTTAAACAATCTGGGTGGAAATGATTAAACAAGATTATGAAAAATTAAATGCAAAAAGTGATCCATAAGAAACCAGACACCTTCTGCATCTCACTGGAAGAACTGCAAGAGTTTGTTTGGCAAAAAATAAAGTTATGATGATGATGATAACGAAGGCATAGCTCAGAAGGGTGAGGAAGAAAGATTACGACGTGACATGTATATCTGAAAATCTTCCCTCGCCCCGAGGAGATCCAATGCTTAAATTCGCGGTGCATCAAATGCCATTGAAGTAAAGCAAGAAGAAAGAAAAGACAGTTGGACCATGTTACCTTGTTCTTCACTGTAGCATGAATGTGATACAGAAGTCTAGTCTAAGTTTCAGTTTTTATTTATGATGGTTTAAGTAAATTGTATAATTTTTCTTATATTTAATGTTCTCATGAGTTTAACGTAGAGACGGATTTCCTGCTATTTATATATTGTAGTAAATAAACAGTCAGTTTAGACGAGTGTTTTAAGAAAAATATAAAAACAAATTTTAATTTTTTAATAATTTAAAATAAAACAATTGAAAATTTTATATATGAAATTTTTTAATTTTTTTAGAAATCCTGAAGAAAAAAAATTATCCAAATAGATGTTAAATTTTTCTTCTTTGTTCATATACACTATGCACTATTTTCATTAGTTAATCATGATTATGTATTTATTTATCTTGTATGTCTTTTGGTTTTGTTTACAAAAAGTACAAAGTATTTGAGTAATATAAATTGGCTTTGATAAAAATTAATGTTTCTGAAAAATATTTTAAGGTATAGGATTTATTATTTTTAAGTAAAAGATTAAAATAAAAAAAATAATTATTTAAATTTTATTTTAGAAAAAAAATTGTTATAAATTTTTTTATATTTTTTTAAAGGATCTAATCTTCCTTTCTTAAATCAAAGTCTATCTCAATGATTTTGGTGAAGAAAATGATAAGTCTATCTCATTAAAATTTATTTTAGAGTAAGTTCATCCTTATCTTTTTTTTTTGAGGTTTTAAGAAGTTTTGTGTGTACACTAGAAGTCTTGCATGTGGTTCTTTTAGGAAAAAATGATCTTTTTAAGTTTAGGAACATGAGGATATGTTTGGATTGTTAATCAAAGTATTTTATATGCATGTTTAGCATTTTGTGAGAGAGTGAAATTGGAAGCTTAAACTTGATTTAAACAAATTAAAAATGTAATATAAGCTAGTTATATTTTATAATAATGAGTAAATGATCTAAATGTGAAAGTGATTTAATTATAATATCTTAAGTTTTATATATGATTGTGTGTTGTTTGAACATAATATAAATGTTTAAGTTTGAGATAAATATTAATTGAGATAGGATTAAATTTGAGACAAATTGGTTTAAGTTGTAATTATTTTTGAATAAAATATTCAATGTTAGACATAAGAGCAAAGTGAAAAATTAGCCTCAACTAATTAGGACACTTGCACTATGTGTATGATTTATGAGTTATGCAAAGTTATAGGGTAAGCAAAAGTCTCCTTAGGCTAAATTCATTTAATTGAAAATTGGAAAGTTTTGATTGTTATGCCATTCAAGTCTCATTGAACAAAATTTATTTAATTCAAAACTAGAAAGGTTTGATAGTTTGACAAGTCAAATATGATGAAAGAGGTGTTTAAATTAAAACTCAAGCTGATTTGGTAGTTGGGTAAGTCAAGTCTCATCATACAAAATTCATTTAATTGAAAACTTGATAGCTTTGGTCATTAAACCACATAATTTTTATGAAAAACTTTCAATAATGTAGTAGTGTAGTAGCTGAACGAATACTTTATTTGCTGAAGGACTAAAGTTGTTGAATGTGCTGGTGTCCTTGAGAATGTAATTGATAGTCGTAACATCTTATGGACAATGTTTTAATATTTACTATTCATCAAAGATATTCTTGAAAAATTCATTAATCTTGATAAAACAATATAATTTACCTTAAAGAATTACTATGTATATATGTATATGATACATGCTATCATATGATGATAATTTAAATTAAATTAATTTACTCTTATACGTATATTTATCGAATGATATAATTGTATTTAATTCATAAAAGTTGTAATAATAAATGTACTTTTAAAAACTCAGCATCTTATAATTTTATATATAAATGACATGTATATGTTTTTATATTAATTATATCAACTAGTATATAGATTATAATTTAGACCTTTACATAAGGACTTAAAATATATGATACTTGTTTTTAAAACAATTTGTTATCGTGTTTACCATATATCTTTATTTTATTTAATGTTTTGTAAAAAAAAAAATAAAATACTTTGATCAAATCCAAAGAGTTTTAGATTGAATTCTAAAATGTTTTACGATACGGGGTATTACCTTATTAAACCACTTCTCCTTCTATTTGATCCTAAAAATTGGAGTGTTTTTATTACTGGCCTTTACTTACACAGTCTTATTATATAGTTGGTATTGGTTAAAGGAGGGATGAATATTTGTAAAAACACTTCAGTACTCAAATTACTATTTTATTGATATAGATTTTTTCCCTAAGTGAAGTAACGTTTTAGAAAACTCCAACTTTCTTACATTTGATATCCACCTATTTATATTATTTTTCGCGGACCTTTACTCATATATATATATATATATATAGTATTTAGTAGTTACGATTTCAAGATTGCTTAAAATTACTTCTGTTGCTAATCATATATTAAAGTAACTGCTTACTTAATAATATTTAGTTATTGTTGAGACAGAGTTATTGTTGAGACAGTATTATTTTTGGTAGGATGGTGTTTGTGTTGAGATCATATTATACTAATTTCTCATAAACTTACGTCTCGATGATAGAATGATACACACTACATTAAAAATTAAATAGTTAAATCAAATTGTTATCTATCAGTTATCAAGCCAGTTAGTTCACAAGCATTCTATTAATATGTTTGTTGAATTTCGATCACATGCCAAACTAGCCATGTCCATAGGAATGCTTGTGTATGAAACGATTAAATATTACATAAGAGACAATCTGTCCATTCCATCTTATTTCATTATCAAACATATTATACCGATTTTTATTTGAAATTAAAAAAAAAACAAAATAACAGCTTATTTACATATTTTTACATGCGCTAAAAATTATGTAACTTTAATATTCTCTCAAACCAATTCAAATATTAAAATTAGTATAAACTGTCATAAACACACCTTTACTGTGCATCTATCCAGGAGTAAAAAAATAAATCAAACAACGGGAAGAAAACTTACTCTACGATGTAAAAAAGTAAAGATGAAAAAGACTGGTGCTTGTTTGATACAATTTGAATTGGTTCCACTATTTGGTGTCTTTCTTGACTATGCTTTTGGGACACTACTATTACAGTGATTCTCATACAGTAGTGCGGAAACACAAGTGATTTAGGATAATAAAAATAAGATATATATAACTAATTATTTTATATAATAACTATTATAATAGGAAATGATTACCAAAAGTTATCATAAAGTTTAATAAACTCATTGTATATATAATCTATAATTAAACGAGAATATAAATTTAGAAGTAATTTATCTTGGAAAGGTGTGAAGGGAGGGAGTGAAAGGGACGAGTGTGGGAGTGTAAACACTGCAAGGTTTGGTTTGGTTGGCATGGACGGAGCGGACAAACCCAATTTATTCACCCAACACACATTATTACAAACTGACGCCAACTCCCACGCCCATTCCACATCTTCTACTCCTCCTCCTGTCAATTTTTCTTAATCACTCGCTTAATTTTTTCCTAATTATTTATTTTACAAATAAGTTAGGTTGTAAAAATATAGAAATAATTTGAAACTGTTTTTATTTTCAAAATATGTTATTATAATTAGAGAGGGGAACAGTAAAAAAATATAGAGAAGAGTGTAAAAAGGAAAAATAAAAAAGGAAAAAGATTGATGGTAATGTATAGTGAGAAGGAAGATTAGTTGCTAATAATGAAGACAGAAACATACGTGGCAGCTTAGGGTTCACCCCAACTCCTAAAAAAGCCCCCCCCCTACCCTTTCCCCATTTCCCCCCAACCCAACGCTGCCTGCCAACAACACTCTCTCTCTCTCTCTCTCACTCTCTCTGTCTCTCTCCCTCTCCTTCTCTTAAATTCATGGTCCCACCCACCACCGGCTGCCGGAATCCGAGGCCATGAACGCCGGCGGAACCGCCACCTTCCGATCCATCCTCGACAAGCCCCTCAACCAGCTCACCGAGGATGACATTTCTCAGCTCACTCGCGAAGACTGTCGCAGATTCCTCAAAGAAAAAGGTCTCACTCTCTTTCTCTCTCCTCTTTTTTCCTCCATGATTTCCGGTACCTGAGAACCTTCATTTCCCTAACACATTATTATGCTGCCATATTTTCTCTTTATTAAATGATGACATTAATCGGGATGCGGGTTATTTTTTAATTTAACCTCAATAATCCTACTTATTTACTTTATTAATAAATAAATAAATAATTAATAAAACGGAGGAGACACGTGTTCGTACAGGGATGCGCAGGCCTTCATGGAACAAATCGCAGGCGATCCAACAGGTCATTTCCCTCAAAGCGCTTCTCGAACCTTCCGACGATGATTCTCCTCCTCCTCCTCCCCCCATGCACCACCATCCTCATCCCCCTCAGCCTCAAGTGAGTTTCTTTCCTTCTTCTTCTTCTGCCTCTGCTTCTTCCCTCACAAACAGTTACGCCGTCACTGATTGTAGGCCAATTTGACTCCGCCTCCGCCTAAGGCCCCTCCTCCTGAAGAACCCGCTTTTCACGCCGTCGACGACATTCAGAAATCTGCCTCTTCTGGGGAAAAACCTACGGAGACTAATGACACCAACACCAACGCCAACGTTGCTAGCCCCAGGTCTGTTTTCTTTTTTTCCTCTCTCTTTTCATGATTGTTTTAAGGTTTTGGAGGTACGGAATCTCGTCCAAGCCAGTTGCATCTTTGATTATTTGTGGGAGAAAATAGTGTTTTGAGGTTCAGGAGAGAGTGAGGGTTGCGTACCAGAGGGAGTGATAAGAGGATTTGGGGTTCGGTGAAGGTTAGTTTTGAAGTGGATTTACTTTTGCTATTAGCTTCTAGAATTGGCTCATTGTTTTTTTACTTTATTTTTTTCTGAGCTGGAAATGGTGCGAATGGTGGGTTTTTGGTATCCGGTGGAAAAGCTGTTAGTGCAGTAGTCTAAAAGAATGTGAGTGCTTTCTGTGGGCCTAAACACTTTCTCTATGCCTGACGGGATCATGGGTTGGATCTTGCTGTCAGTGAGGCTAGAAAAGGTTTTAGGTCATTTGGATGTTTGGAATTTCCTGGGATGTATTAGATGGGTTCTTGTATATTTTTAATCAGGGTTTGGGCAGAGATGAATGATTTAAGAGATACATTTTGGAAGCACTATGGATTTATCAATTCCAAACAACCAGTCAGCGCAGTGGAAGCATATAACCGCTGTTGCCAAATCTAGATAATCACGCAACTCTAATATTGTTTATTCTGTATCGGTTTCATTGGATTTGTAATTAATATTTGATTATTTTCCATTCTGTCTGACCTTATACAATCTCGTCGTTCTACTTTAATTTAAAATTTTCTATTTAGTTTTTCCACTAGATATCATGATTGAGGTTGGAACAAGATTAATCCGGATTAAATGTATGGCAATTATCAAATGGAGGAAGGGAAACTTTACAGGTTTAAAGTTGATTTTAGGTTTAACATCATCAATTTCAATATTCAAGAAACACGAACAATTGAGACTGAAAACTGAAATTGTGGCAACTAAGTTATTAACAATTGTATGTTTTGTGTATAGGGAATCTATGAAAATTTTCTCAGTTGCAGCAATTCGTAATCATACCTAGCTGAAAACTGAAAATGAAGCTGACCTGTGTTACAAGTAGGTGTTAGATAATATGAATGAGAAATAGAGAAATAAAGATAAAAAAGATTGTATTTTTTTTTATTACAGTGAATACAACGAAGAGAATTCAATCTCATCCAACGGTTTCCCTTTGATGAAGGGTTTCCCTTTTCAAAACAGAGCTTATTCTCAGGTTTCGAAATGATAGCCAAACAAAATGAAGCCTCTTCCTTTGCTTCCTTTTATTTGTTTATCTCACTAATCCCCTCTAACTAACTATCTCATATTCTAACTGTCTCTAACTAACTTCCGCCTCTCGTCTGTCCTAACATTAGGTGTTCTAGATTTACTACAGTATCTTGACTGATTGATGGATAAATTAAAACTACTCTTGTGGCATTCTTTACTAAAACAAGAGTCCTGGACATAAAGTTTACCCAACGTTTAGAGCCATATTTGGTAGCCTAAAATTGCGTACTATCGTATTGCTTGAATTCAATACATTTTGATAAGACAGTGTTTCTTTTGTCTATTGTTCATTCATGTTCTGAACATTACTTGTAAATGTGACCACAGAGGGTGTGCAACTAGTGGGTCATTTGGCCAAATGACAATTTTCTATTGTGGTAAAGTGAACGTCTATGATGGAGTCTCACCTGATAAGGTTGGTAATGATTCATCCTCTTGCATACCTGGCCATAAATCCAATAAGATTTCACCTTCCAATGCAACTGTATTTGGCTTTTGCAGGCACGAGCAATCATGCAGCTTGCTGCAAGTCCTGTTCAGTTTACTCAGGATGATCCCTTACATGGAAATGCATCAGTTTGGTCTTCTCCTTGCCACTTACCCATGGATAAGGATGTCCTCATCCCTGTTGATACAACAATCCTTCAGGTTTCTCAAGCAGGTAGCAAGTAGGTAGAAAGATTACATAATTTTGTTTTGAAGTATCACTACTCAGATGTTCAAGGGAGTTAATTTTCAGTGCCCGTTGCATAAAAAATCTGGAACTTTTCATTGAATGATTTCAGCTGATGGTTTGATGCGGAAAATTGCTGTAGCCTTTTTATCTGCTTAAATACCAGATTCAATTTATTTCTTGAAGGAGGATGCAGAGCCAAGTTACCTTGCTTTGTCTGAATATGGGAAAAAGTAAAAAATCATGAAATAGGGGTCAAGCTTTGTACTATTTCATTTGCCATGTTTGTTGAGTTTTTTGTGCTACTGGCTGTTCCTTTTCTGTGCAAGCTGAGAATAATTGGATGTGCAGTCTTATTACGACCGAATTCACTTTGAATGCCGAATTTTAGAAACATACCTATATACATGCTGAAGATGGCCAAGCACATCTGTCTTTGACTTGCTTAAATAACGGCAACTTGTATAATATTGAACTGGATGTTAAGATCCTCATATTACGCATGTTTTGGTTTTGGCAACTTTATAATTGGTGTTCTGAATTGGAATTTACAGATAAGATGGTGGAATATCCTCTGCAATACAGAGAGAAAGGGAGCATAAGTCGTGATGCTGGTAGGTATACTTAACTAGTTGGAATTTTTTTCTGCTCGAACTTTTTCTTGTTCTTTTGTGACAACTTTACATAAAATTTCAAGTTAATTTTTTTTATAAACTACCGGGCTGAATTTGGACCAATGCTGCATCCTTTGTTGTTTGGTATAACTGCAAGTTTTACTTTGGCCGTCAAGGGCCTAGCACAACCCTCCTTAACACGGTCGTGGGATTGGCTATGAAAAACACAGTCGGAGTTCTCTGTCTAAATAATACTCCTGAAGCTTTGATCTTTAGCCGTGTCAAATGTAATGTGATCCACATAGCTGACCACACCTATTGGAACAAGATTTTGTTGTTGTTGCTGCTACAGCTGCACCCTTTGTTGAACTTATTTTGATATTGCATTCCCATTTATTTTTAATTTGATTTGGCAAGTTCTTTGAGGTCCTTTATACTGGGTCATGATTTTTCTGAATCAAGAAAATCAAAACTCATCTACTTAGTATAAGTTTTATTCTTGGATATATCTCAATGGCTTTGTTTGATCCATGTGCCCCATGGGGAAAACTGAAGACTTTTGTTGTTATTGCTTCTGTTGGACTCGTGTCGCAACTTTTCTACCTTAGTGTTGGATTTAAGCTCCACTTATGATTGCTAGAACCTCTTGTATATTTAGTACCTTGTCTGCTGCTGGTAGAATTGATATTTGTTGATAAGCACCCGAGCACTTGGAGTACCCACTCTAAAATTAAGGACGGAGAACCAGCATCCCATGCAATTCAATGTGGGACTTACAGACTACTCAAGTCTCTATCATTTGAATTTAAGAATATTAGCAGTTATCACGTACGAATGGGTACTGGTGCTGATACTATTCATCAATTATGTTTTTACCCTGTGAAAAGGTCCAATGCTTGTACGAGATTGTGTGGAGATACTGGTGCTCATAATTGGCAGCTATTAAGGATCTAGGTAATGGGTACATGCTCCAATTAAATACCTGGTTAACAGAACTTCTTGTTGCTTTTGTGAATCTAAAAGCAATGAAATCTTGAGTGTTTGATGTACCATATCAGTATGGGTTAAAAACATTGTAGTAAATTTCCACACTTCCAATTCTTAAAACTGAAGTATTCATAATATATGTATGTTTTTTCACAAGATATAGATGGTCAAGCAAGCAGAAAAGTGTCATTGCAGCGATATCGTGAAAAGCGTAAGGACAGGTATTTGCAGTGCTGAACTGCCATTTGTCTTGACATCAATTTAAGTCCCTGTACTACGAGTGTATTTTTTGCGTGATAGCCTGCTGAATTATTCTCTTAATCTGCCTTCTATGTTAGGGGAAGATTTAAAGGCAAGAAATTGACTGGAATAACTTCATCTAACTTCGAGATGTATTTGAACCTTCCAGTGAAGGTCCATGCCTCAAATGGGAATTCAAGCCGTAGTAGCACTAGCTCTCCACCACAGCCTAGACTGCCTGTAGTTTCCAGTGGTTCAGCTGACAACCAGCTCAAAGTTGCCCTTCCCATTGATCTCAATGACAAAGGTTAGTTAGTTGAAAATTTTCTTCAACTTCTAGTAGCAAGACAGTGTGTTTTATTTATCTATCGAGAATGTGATAATTTGACTTAAAGCCTTTGAAATTATATCAAAATTATAGTAATTGAAATAAATCAGGTTGTCCTGTTTGCTGTATTGATATTTGGGGACGTGAGATTTGGAAACCATCTAACAAGCAAGGGAGAAATCTGTGTGGAGAAAATCTTATAAACTGATGCTAACCTTTTATGACTAGTTTACAAACTATAATATTTGTGATGGCTATTAAAATATGAATGGTGAACCAAGATATGATTAAAGCATTAATGCTAGGTTGCTTCAATATTTTCTGTTATAAATTTATGTTGCCTGTCTATTGCAGATGTTCAAGAATGCTAGAACTCAAACTAGATAGACTGTGCAGAGTTGGGACTCGTAGACGATTGAAGAGAGATGATCGAAGTAAAAGTAAAGAGATGATAGCGTCTAGGAGCCTACTGCAAAAATTGACTGCTCTTAGACTGGTCAATTTTAGTATCTTTAACTTTGTGGAAATTTCTGTTGTTTAGGATAGTGGAGTGCCCTGCTTACCAATTTTGTAATATCAGCCATCTAATTTCATCCTTCGGAAATTTCTTGTTACTCAAGTTTAAGGTTTTATTAGTAGTAATGTAGAGCCAGGAGGAGCTGCCATTTTCCCAGGAATATATATGACGTGTAAATTTATCGTGCTGCCTCTGTTTAAATGTTAATAGCTTTTGTGCAAATGCCAAACTACCCTTACACTTCTCACATGTTTACTAATTGCTGATTTTGATTGTTTCATTAAGAACGTCTCTAATATATCATCAATTGTTTGAAATGTTGTAGGATGTGTTTATGCTCCATTTGGTAGATAGGAGAGAAGAAAAGAGATGAAGGGTGAAACAAAAAGAAAAGAGAAAATGAGGGAAAATAAAGGTGGATTAATGGGAAAGAAATAGATGGGAAAGAAAATGAAAATAAGATCTTTATCTCCAAGTAATCACAATCACGAAAATAATGTTGTACGGGTTAGTTATTTTTAAATTTAATTGCTCTAATTTAAATAAGGTTGTTAATAATTGTTTATATTACGATTTTTAAATTTTTTTACACACTTTTTATTTGAGACAAACAAATTATCTTAAACGACGACGATGATTTTTTTTTCTTCGTGAATACAGCAGCCACATGTACGTGGACACGTCACATGACGGAAGAAGAGATGGTAAAAAAATAGAAAGAAGTATATAATATGCGCCACAATAATATTGTGTGGTTTATGATTAATTTTTAGTGGTGTGATAAGAAATATATAGAGTGAAGGAATGAGAATTAGAGTAAGGAACAGGAGTGATTGAAACTCGAAAGTTATCATTCATGGCGATTGAGGTGAGTTCTTTTCTTCTCTGTGAATGGATGAATGAAGGTCTAGAAGCTTCGTTATTAATAGGACATTTTGACTTCCCAGGCATGGTTGATGGACGATAGCAATGAAGATCCAAGGCTTCCTCACCGTCGCAATCCCAACGAATCAGTTTCATTGGACCAATTGGCAGGTGACCTCGTCTCTCTCTCTCTCCCTCGCAATCCCACCAATCTCTCTTTCAATTTGCTTCTTCATTGTGACGTTGGTTGTGAGTTTTGCAGAATTGGGGGTCTTGTACTGGAAGCTGAATCCAACTATCTATGAGAACGATGAAGAGTTGACCACCATTAGAGAAGCTAGGGGATACAACTACATGGTACTATTTTATTTTATTTTATTTTATTTTATTTCAGTTTGTTTGATTTTGTTTTCTGCAATCCAATAATGGTGCATGGATTCCTACCTAACGCATGATAAGATTAGTATTAGCATTTCCAGGATGATATGAATTGGAACAGTATTGAGTTAAATCCCTGACTTTTGGTTTACATGCTTTTTGACCCAACAATGGAACCGAAAGAGAGTTCGCCCTGAAAATACCAAAACCCTTGAATTCCGAGAGTATCATAAAGTTTCTCTATGTACAACTAAAGAAGATTATCTTTTTTGCAGCCTTGAACTTTAGAAGGCTTCATTTTTTTAATATAAATAGTGTTACTTTAAATAATTAAATAATGAGTTTGTTATAGAAATTTTAGAAGCGTAAATTTTTTTGAAAAGATTAATTTCTTTTTTCTATTTGTAAGTGTTGAATTAAACCAAAATATTATATTCTTTTCTACATGCTCGTTACTTATAAAATAGTATTGGTAAGACCTATGAGCACGTTTGTTAAAATTACTTGAATTTGATTTAAAGTCGGTTATTGGATTAAATGAGTTAGTTATATTATTAGCTCAAAATAAAATGACAGACAATAATTTATATTAGACTAGACCCATATAAATTATGGTTAAAGTCCTCAATTTACTAAACACGCCCCTGTTCTTTTGGCATTGGGGGTTTGCATGTTGTATGTTGTTTACGAATTCTTAAGTTCTGAGAAATATTTTTTATTTTTATTTTAAAAATGTTGATAAGGAATTATATCTTTAAAATAAGTTTAAGCATAACACCTATCTTTTATGTAGTACACCAAAAAGGTATGATGTAAACAACTTAATTAAGTATTTATTGGAAAAAGCTTTAATTGAACAAGAGTTTAATTATAAATTTGATTGAGAAATTTATTAAAATAGATTAAAAAGAACTTATAAGAAGGTCAGTTAATTTTTTAAGCTCAAATAAGATCATAGGTGACTCCAAAGACCCTATATTGTTCTCAGACTGAACCCAATTTTCAATACTTAGTAGCATTTTGCGAAGACCAATCATGTTAGTCTGTTTAGATATCTGACAATTCTGAGGTTAATTTATGTCCATTTCAATAACTTCAGACAAATAAGGCGCGATCTTTTAGGTTTGCAGCTAGCTGCTAACCATTTGTTATGAATATTCTAGGTGATGCTACATTTAATTGCATCTTCAATATATATGTTTTATTTGGATCTGCTGTAGGACATACTTGATTTATGCCCAGAAAAGATAGAAAATTATGAAGAGAAGTTGAAGAATTTCTACACTGAGCACATTCACCAAGATGAAGAGATTCGCTATTGTTTGGAAGGAAGTGGCTACTTTGATGTGCGAGACAAGGAGGATCGTTGGATTCGCATTTTGATCAAGGCTGGTGATCTTATCATTTTACCTGCTGGAATTTATCATCGGTTCACCCTAGACCCGAGTAACTATGTCAAGGTATGCAAAGGTTTATGTTAACCAAAACCATATATTTTCTTGTTAGTTTTTTTTTAATCGAAAATGGTGTAATTTTACAAATAATTTATTAAAATCGATACTTTTTAAAAATTATCCATAAAAACTGTCCATTTCCGTAAATTCTTCCTAAAATTGCACAATTTTTGTTAAAGGAAGAAAAAAATTATGCTGTTTTAAGATTGTATATCGAGATTTATGAATTTTCTCGGTTGACTAATCATAGTTTTATTGTGTACATATCTGTGGTTGCGTGCAGTTAATGAGACTGTTTAAGGGAGAGCCAGTTTGGACAGCATATAATCGACCACAGGAAGAGAATCCTGCTAGAAAGGAATACATTAAGGTCCTGAATGAAAAATTTGGAGTGCCAGTTGCAGCTCATTAGGGCCATGAAATACTCTAAACTTTATAGCTTATAGTTTGTGATGTAATTGTTGGTATATGTTTTTAGCTTTACCTTAAGAAAATACCTATATGTGAACCTAAAACGAAACACGAGATGAAACAGACTTAAGAGCTTATGATGTATTTTTACCTACTACTAGCTTGTCATGTGAAACTTCTATTATGTGTTTAGTTGTTTAAATAAAGTTTGTCTTTTTAAGTAGATACTGACATCCATTAGCATTTGATAGGCTTTAAGAAGTGTGCGATTCATAACTTATTAGTGGTAGGAATTATGAATGCTTTTGAGGTTAGAGGGTCGGTTTGGTTGTCCAGGGAAAGGATGAAATGCACGGGAAAACATGTTTTGAAGTGTCTTGGCATCTGCGTTGTGTTCCTTCTTTGCTTGAGTGTCCACGGGTTTAAGGTCAATGAGATGGAAAGTTACATATGTGACATTGGAGATAAAATACTTTTTACACAGAAAAAGTTCATTTACTATAATTCTCAAATGATTTTAAATTAAGTTGCATTTATAATAATAAATTTCACTTTATATGTATATACTTGTTTGTATAATCCTCAAATAATTCTCAGTGCCGTCAAGCCTTTTACAATTGCTTTGTCTCCATGGATATTCTCTATTTTTCTTTATTCCGACACTGGTGAGTTATAGCTATTCGTAATTTCTCTCTCAAATCTTGGTATTCTCCAAAACCATTTATTTGGTGCAGTGCTTTTTATTGTGTAGTTGGAGATATTTAGATGGGTGCAAGTTTTCTATTGAGTTTGATTAGGTTCATGTCAGCAACTTTTTGGAAAAACATGATCCATCGAAATATTTTTAAAGACGTTAAATGGGGAAAAGTGTAAATAAATTCTATCCAGTTGTTAAATTATAATGATTTTTCATGTTGAATTTTGCTAAAACTAAAAAAAAATAACAAAATATTGAAATTATTCATATATTAATATATTTCAAAAAATAGCATTATTTTTAATTTATTCAAAAACTTTCAATCTTACAATAAATTTTAAAAATTACAGTGTAATTAAAAGATGTTGGGGTCGATATAATTTATTCTAATGTAATTTGATCTTAATAATAATAATTATGATGAAAAAAATAAAATGGAAGTACAATTTAATCTATACCCATTAAAATGATTTATTTTTCTTTTTTTTAATATATTGATGAATTACTTTTTTTTATTAACACTAATATTAAATCTATCTTCTCATTCTTATTACTTAAATATAGTCACTAGGTCCATTTCTATGAATACAAATGAAATTACTTTTTACACGTAGATTTCAGGTAAACACTTCCATGCTTTTTTTTAAACTATTGGAATAATTACAAAATTTCAACCTTTCCTTATATCATACCAAATACCGTGCATGAATAGAACTTTTAATTAAGTATCTGCTACCCAATGCATATTATAACTTGTTTTCCATGCATTATATCAAAATAGAATCACGATTCAATATACACTCAATCTAGTATATTGCGAAAATACCCAAATTACTTATCACTTAAAAAGTAACCAAATATACACAAAGCATTCCTTGTAAAATCATCATGCTCAGAATAAAAATACAACTTAAGCAGACATTGCAATTCTAATTAAAAATTTTATTCACCATGATAAAATAGGCTGAAAAACTAGTTAAATATAATTTATTTGTTTTAAAAAAATATGTTCTCAAAATGAAAAAAAGAAAATATTTATTATTCATTTTCAAATACTGATGGTTATTGGTGGATATTTTTGTAAATCGCATTATAATTCTGAATTTGCAAAGGAGTGGGTAAGAAGGAAGTAGAAGCCACATCCACATGCAAAGCTTTGTGATCCATAGTTGAAACTTGAAAGTATTGAAAATGAAAATCTGAGGTAACATCTCTGCTTGTCTCCACCAATGGCTGCTTTCTCTGTGACAAACACCACTTCACCACCATTTTCATGCCTTCTTCAACTACACCCCTCATCATCTTCACCCTATCTGCATGTATTTCTCTCCCTACCCCTGCTTCATGCTTCTGCTCTTTCTACCTCCTTGCTTTTGCGCTTTATGCTTAATATTCTTATATGTCTATAATTTAGGGATCACTGCCATATAATCGGAAATTTAGGATTTCCGGGATGCTGGGACTCCCACCGTTTTCCTTCAATCGGAGGAGGAGGTATTGAATTTGCTATCTGGGCCCTGTTTTTATTGTGACTTTTCAACTTGGTACCAATTTGGGGATTGTTTCAACTTCTGGGGTGTGCTTGATTGGAGTGAAAGTGCGAAATGTCAATGTATCTAAAGTTTATTGTAAGTATTAGCAAGTAGATAACTTAGTTTCTTAAGCATTTTGTCAGGGCTCCTTTCTTGACCATGTGCATGGATTGATAAAAAGCACTTCGGGAATCTCTACCTTTTGAAAGGAATTAGTCTCGAGCGATTGGGTGGAGATATTTTTTGTGCCAAAAAACAGTTCATTTTAAGAAGTTATTTTTTAATCTTACTATTTTTGTGTCCAAATGTTGCCCCTTATTGTTGTGTTGTATGATCCTCTTATTGCTGAAGCTGAGTATGTTTGAATCTAAAAACAGGAGAACTTTAATGTGTGCATTCAATCAAGATACTGAAGAAGCAACTGTTGAAACTGATAGTCCAATTCACGTGCTTGGGAAAACAGATTCTTACCAAGTAAGACTAGGGGCACCTTTTCAATCTGTTTCTTGTCTTTCCGTTCCGTGTTGTCATATCTTGCAGGGGATTAGTTTTTACATTTTGGAATTCTTTAGAATAAAGATACATGTATCAGTACAATGGTCTTCCAATTGGTTCACCATTTGGTCTGTTAATATCAGATTGTTGCTCAGGTTGATCTTTGAAGAGTGGAACCTGTGGTATATAACTTTTTAATTGAAGACACGCATATGACACGCATATGATATAAGAAGTGGACTTGTCTGATGTAGCCTATATTCTGAAGGATCAACATGGGTCCTCACTCTTTGTGTTTTATCAAAAATAATTGTGAATTGTGACTCTGTAACTTGTAGGTGTTGTTGCTTTATTGATTTAACCACTCTCTCTCTCTCCCAGTTTGGATAATGTATATAGTCCATGATTATGTAAATTTATGCTTCCTTTGTCTTGTTTAAAATTCATGCAATCTTTAGTAGTTGGATACCAATTTGGTTATTCCATGTAGGAGGGAAGTAGAATTATTTCCACGGTGTGGGACACAAGTATTGAAGCCTGGTCTGAATTTGCCAGGAGAGTCTCTGGTGAGTGGGATGGATTTGCAGCAGACTTCAGCACTGAAGGAAAGGCAATTGAACTACCCGAGTCCGTGGTGCCTGAAACATACCGGGAGTGGGAGGTTAAAGTATTCGATTGGCAGACTCAGTGCCCCACTCTTGCTGAACCAAAGGAACGTGTCCTTCAATACAAATCCATTCAGTTACTTCCAACTGTGGGATGCGAGGCTGATGCTGCCACACAGTACAGCGTGGATGAGAGGAAAGTGGGAGAAGGAATTAGTGGACTTAATGCCTTTGCTTACCAATCCAGTGGTTCTTATGTTGCTGTCTGGCAAAAGAAGGAAGACTTACTAGAGTTGGAGTGCTGCATGATCAATCCTCAAGATTGTGAATCTCGGGTTAGGATTATTCAGTTTATCCATGTATTAAATAACACAGAGATGGTGCTACAGGGTATTAGAGTATTTCGTGAGCAGTGGTATGGGCCTTTCAGAAATGGTGATCAACTAGGAGGTTGTGCTATCCGTGATTCTGCCTTTGCTTCTACTGCACCCATGATTGCTTCTGATGTTGCTGGTATCTGGAAGGGATCTGCAGCTGTCGCCACTTTTGGCACTCGAAATACTGTGAGTGCAAGGATCTCTTTTATTACCCTTTTGCAATCTGGATTTTCCTTGTTTATTGGATTCATTGGCATGATCTTTCTTTTTAATTACAGGGGATCTTTCAAGAGCTTTCTGATGAGAAAGTACAGGACTCTGTTAGAGATGGAGACCGCAATGTATTGCTTCCTAAGCAGCTGTGGTGTTCACTTAAACAAAACAAGGAAGGTGAAACACTTAGTGAAGTGGGATGGCTTTTGGATCATGGACAGGCAATCACATCAAGCTGCTTATTCTCAAGCACTGCAAAGCCACAGGCAAGTTAAAAGTTTTGGTAAATGTTTTTTGTTTTGATCTAATGACAGATTTGATAGATATTGAGGATCCATAGGGTTCCATTCCACTCTCATTATTTTAACTTCAGTTAATTTCAATATATGTGTGCAAGAGTGTATATGTGAGTTGCTCTTGCTCTAATTCTGGTTTCCTAAATTTAAGATTTGGGGTCCACATTTAGTTATTCGAGCACCAACTCCAATAATGCTCGTTTGTGATTTTACATTAATCTATAATATCAAGTGGCAAGTCAGAGATGAACCTATTTGCAGTAGAGAAAAATTAATGAAGAGAAAGTTGTGGAGATATCAAATAATGAAGGAATAGATTAGTATGACTCTTCCAATCCCGCTCACTTTATCTCAATGTGAATTCTTTACATGTTTGCTGGATTCTCAACATTGAAAAACAGCACTTGGCAGTGTAACCTACAACAAAAAGGATATATCGTATAACAGATATAACCGTAGAACAACAGTATCAACATAAAGGAGGGGCATGAGTCTTCTAGGAGAACACTCTTTTATTGCATCAACGTAGATAATGAAAAAGCAGATGTTTAGGATATATTTGCGCCTATAAAATTTAGCCATATTTCTTCTAACATAGACATGTTCTTCGTCTTTCAACAGGAAATATCAATAGCATTGGAAACTAGAGTTTTGGAATATGCATAGACAGCTATATTGGCAACCCATTTTGATCCAAATTTCTCTACATCCTTAACGACGGTACTATCCAAGGTGATTTATTCAAATACGAATAATGTTATAATTAAGAAAGAAAGATAGACAAAAAAAAAGAAAGGAAGAAGAGAGAGGTGTATGAGATTTTAATTATAAATTTTTTTCATAAATATATATATATATATATATATATATATATATATATATATATATGAATGTAATATTTCATGGCAAAAATCGTATGTACTATTTTTTATTTTTTAAAATATCTTTCTTGATTAGTAATAATTAATTTGTAGTTCCATTAAATATATTTTGAAACATATTAAATAATAAATAATCTTTAATAATTAATATATTTAGATAGGATAAGTTTACATGTAGAATGTATATAAGAATAGATGGAAAGGAAAGTTATTCAAAATTGATATAGTTCTTTATATACGATTTTAAATTTGATTCATCTATATTCTATAAAGGAAAAATATATTGATAAATTGTTTTTTTCCCATTCTTTTTTCATTGATAAATTGTTTATAAAATATATTGTAAACAGTTAATATTTGAGACATTTCTCCGATTTGAAAGTTGAAATTATAAGTTATAGTTTAATTGATCTCTATGTTTTGAATTGGTAGGTTCTCTAAAATTCATTTCATAAAAGAAATTCACTAAAAAGAAAATTATATTTACTGGTAAGATCTTCAACTCACTAAACAAATTAAAGTATATTTCGCTTTATGGTTTCTGAGAATAGCAAACTGAAAAGTTCAAATTTTATACATATTCTATCGTTTGGTTTGATAAATCAAAAGAATGAAAAGATACAAGCAAGTACAAAGAGAAAAGAAGGCATTTTTTTTAGGTAACTGTAAAAGTTAATTTATTTTAACAATTAATTGTATTTATAATTTACTATAAGCAAAACTACTTTTTATGAATTTGTTAAAAACAAATTTTAAGATGATTAGTTTATTTAGATATAATAAAAAAATCACTTTTTATGCAGTAAATATATATATATATATATATATATATATATATTTTACTCTTTTGTAATTAATAAAAAGAAAAAAAAATTAACCTTTGTTTCTTTGTTTTACTAAACAACGTAAAGAATGTTTTGTTTCTGTTATTTATTTAACGAAACATATCTTAAAAAGTGTCAAACTACATACTTACACGAAACCATAGGGTATGCAACACGTGTTGTGTGAAAGGAATTTTTGAAGACTTCATTGTTTAGTTGACCTTTCAAATTGGATATGGACCACACTCTGCATTTACACTTTAGAATGGCAGGTTAAAATAGTTTTAAAATATAATACATCTATCATTTACAATTTGATAAATCATTTAAATTTTTTGTTAATTAAATTTTAAAATATGGACACCACACGCTCCAAAATTTAATAATAAAAAATAGTAACGACTCTTCTTTTTAAGTTGGGGCAATTTTCGCATCTCCTTATCTTCAATTACCATTTCCTCTGTGTTTGGACGGAGCTTTTTTGTTTTTTTTCCATAATTAAATTATTATTTAACTAGATTATTTTTATTTTAATAAAACAAATTTTCGTTAATTGAAAAAAATATTATTTTTAGAAAATAAATTATAATCAAAATCATATTAATTTCTTTTAAGGATTATCGGTATACTTACCATTTGGTGCACGAAAAAAAAATATTTTGATTAATTTTATTTTATTAAATACAAAACATTCAAAATGTTGCTACATTAATTTAGGTGATGCCAGTGACTTTGACTGTTTGCAGCAATGATAAAGAAGGAAAGAGAGAAAAAAATTAAAAGTGTAAGAGAGGAGAAGAAGAAATTTGTAATGTGAATGATACCGTGAGATAATATTGAGGGAAGAAAAAACTCACTTATCTGAATTTTTTATAAAATCATTGATAGCAATATAAAAAAATAAACATAGTTGTAGTTAGAAAGCAAGTTAATATATATATATATATATATATATATATATATATATATATATATATATATATATTAAAATCCTAAAAGACTATATTAAAACCTAATTAGTCCTTTTTTTGGTTAAAAGTGTGATCCATAAATAAGCGCTATACCACAAATCACAAATAATTTAATGTTTTAGTATACTGCTTGCAAGTAAAAGTTATACTAATATACGAAAAATGTAAAAGTTAAGAATGTTACCTGAAAGCGTAATAAGACATATTTTTTATATTTTTGTTTTGGAACAATACTAAGAAAACATCCTGAGTATATTATGCACGTGTTTTTTTTAAGAAAACAGAAAGTAGTTGGACACGCTAAAGTTAAAAGCGATTCAGGTTTATTGATATTTTTACTTTTAATTGGAAAAAATACATTCATAACAATTGATAAGATAGACCTCTGTAAATAATTTTTATAATTTTATTCTTAAAATTGTGATAGTGATATTTTATAGTGATATTGATACTGTAATTGTTTTTAATTATATTTACTGTTCTGTATTACTGTAAACAATTTCTATCGTAATTACAAACAATTTCTAGGACTACCGAAAAAGGAAGCACGTTTTTTTCACAACGAAAAGGGTATTTTGGTAAAAGCGTGATGCAAATGAAGGGTTTATAATTGGCGTAGGCATGAAGCACAGGGTTGCAGAAATCCCATTGAAAAATCATTGCCTGAAACAAACTGTAGCAGCAAACTCGTTACCATGGTTTCCTCTGTCAAGGTAAATCTTCCAACTCTCTTTTTATAACTATTCAAAATCCTCATTTTTTAGTAAATTCTCCCTTTTGTCTCATAGAAATACTCCGTGATTTTCCTCTTCGTCGATAATTAAGCGCAGATTCATCGTGAATAATTATGTTAACGACCATAGTCTGTTATTTGAATTCAAATTTGTCTATTTGGTTGTGTGTATGAGGGTATTTTTAGTTTTCATGAGGAATTAGTGATATTTTCGTGATTTGTTACAAACAAATTTGAGGAAAGAACAGGCGCCACGTGTTGCCGACAAAATACATAGGAATTTTGAAACAGACAAAATTTGTTTACTTTAAGTAATTAAAGGATGTTGTGCGAGGGTTTGGGTAATTTGCACAAAGTCTTAAGGATGCTGTGTCAGGTGCGAAGTAATGAACTCTTAATTGGTTGTTCACTTATTTTTCACCACACAAGGATGAGGCAGGTTTGATGTGGATCTGCATAGGTAGTGGGTTCGGAGTTTGGTTGCGAAAATTGAATGCTAACTATTTTTGTTCCTACTCCTAGAGAACTTACTTTTTTTGTCTAAATGTCTTATACGGCACATAGCATTGGTGTGATGATATTTTTAAAGCCAATTGTTCTCTATTTGAAATGGTATTTGCTTTCTGTTTACTATTATGTTGTCAATCTTGTTATTCATCAGTTCTCAAAGTATATCAAATCAGTTAGAGGTGTAAAAAAATTCCTCAATAGTCATACAAATGTATGAACAAGTTGAAACAACTGGGTAGAGAAAATGAATCAGACAATTATCAAATTCGTTATATAAAAGCCAAACATGTAGTCATTTTGAATAATAAATCTACTTTTTTAAGAAATACAATACTTATAATGATCTCGGAGATACAGATAATACTGGAAAAGAAACGTGGAGAGACATAATCTAAGCATCTATATGCGCTCAAAGAGAAAACTAGACACTTGGAAAAAAAATTTAGAAAAAAGGGGTGCACTTCAATTGTTGCTATGACTTTTGTGGTTGTGGAGAGGTTGTATGAGTTCCGCATTCAGATTTATGGTGAGATCTTTTTAATCAATGTAATTTTTTTAATAGGATCCACGAGAGGAAGTCCTTCAAGCATGGTACATGGATGATAGTGATGAAGATCAAAGACTTCCCCACCACAGAGAACCCAAAGAGTTTGTCTCATTCGATAAACTTGCTGGTAAGTTTCTGCTGCATGTGTTTGCTATATTTATGTGCAGATTTAGAGCTTGGCATTCGAATGATCTTTCTTTCGTTTTAAACTGCAGAACTTGGAGTCCTTAGCTGGAAATTAGATGCTGATAACTATGAGACTGATCCAGAGCTGAAAAAGATTCGTGAAGAACGTGGATACACTTACATGGTTTGTTATACGAATGTTTCGTTATAGTTGTTTAGAAATAACTTTCATTCTACACAAAATGAATGAACTCATGCAGAGTAATCAACAATATGCAAAAGAATCGCTATAATTTTGATTATTTCAAACATTGTGCTTTATTTATGCTAAATTTAACATTTAAATTTTTGTTTTCATGTCTAGCGTGTTGCATTGTGACATCCTGACTAGGATTATGTTTTTTAATAATTTAAACCTGTGACTCCTTTTCTTCAGGATGTTTGTGAGGTCTGCCCGGAAAAGTTACCAAATTATGAACAGAAAATCAAAAGCTTCTTCGAAGAGCATCTTCACACTGATGAGGAAATCCGCTTTTGTGCTGCTGGAAGTGGTACAAACTAATTTTAAGCTTTACTTTGATTGATTTTCTTGCCACCTCGCCTTCCCTGTTAAGTAGCTAAAATATCCTGTTTTTGTGTAGGCTATTTTGATGTCAGGGATCGCAATGATGCTTGGATTCGCGTATGGGTCAAGAAAGGAGGAATGATCATCTTACCTGCTGGAATTTATCATCGCTTTACACTAGATGAGAGCAACTACATCAAGGTATTGGTTGCATATTTACAAGAATATCCGTACTTCTACCTTTTCTGTTGCTAATAGAAAAGCACTACGTCGTTATACCTTCATTCCTCTATCCCATTGTTTGCGAACTTGTTGTTTTGAATTTGGCTCTCATAATACTTTATAACATTGCCCTGTACCATTTGGAACGCTGGTTGCGAGTCTGTTTGTGTATGTATTTAAAGAAAGAGTAGATGATTGCAAAAAGAAAAAGGTTTAGTTGCATTATTGTAGATATGTTAAGTTTAAGATGTGACTTGGGATAGTTATCAACTAGTGCAGAATGTCATGGCTGCTGGCCACTAAAATAAAATCAGAGTAGCATTTCTTTTCATTGCATTAATAGCTGCCAAAATGTGGCTCAACAGCCGCCGACTAATGGAGGATAGATGTATAAACCTTTACCCCGTTATATACAATTAAGAGAGGGTAGATATATGTACCTTTACCCCAGGGAGCGAAGAGGTTAAACTCTTGTCCAGGTAACAAGGTAGCAACCTTATCAGTATTCCGTCGTACTATTTTTCTCTTAGCATTTCATGTTTATGTTCTCATTTCTCTTGTTAATTGTAGCTCAAGTTAAATGTTAATATATGAATAATGTGATAAACCGTGATATTTTTTTATTAATTATGAATATATCGTCTAGGATATTTTTTCAAAAGAATTTTTGTGTATCTAGTATAGAGTATGAAATGTTTGTCTTCTGTCTATTATCTTTCATTATAGCAGTCATCTATATATCCACGATCCTGTAACAGCTATAGGGTTTTTGAGTTGGCTGCTATGTCTAGGATTGAGGACTATGGCAACTTGAAACATGATATCTTACAAGCTTATTTTTGTTATCTTCCAGCAATTAATGTGCACTTTCAAGCTTTCTTTTTATGTTAATTTTGCTGAGTTTAGTCCATCTTTTAAGTGCTTCTTACTATTTTACGATCTGCAGGCACTGCGATTTTTTGTTGGTGAGCCGGTTTGGACTCCATACAATCGCCCAAATGATCATCTCCCGGCAAGGTATGACTTAATAAATTAATTAGTCAGTGAGACAATCAGATACTTTTTTGCCAAACCTCATAGTATGATTTCAATGCGCAGAGAACAATATATAAAGGATTTTGTGGGAAAGGATGTTGCTAACCATGCTGTTGATGCTTCTGCGTAAAGATCTGATCTGCCTGATCTATGCAAGGAGGTGAAAAGGACTAAGACTTTTGTTGCTATAGTAGTAACGTTTGAAAACAAAAAATAATATGGCACTTTAAATAAAGGGTTGCTGACTTTTTATGTGGTGTGTTTGTGACCATTTAGCTTTGATGTATCCACGCGAGTCTTTTTCCTGCCTTTCGCCTTTCACTGTATTCAGATTGTATTATATTATTCCAAGAATCTGGTACTCAAAAAACATAAATATGTTTTATGTATCGTATGCTTTGGCTGCATTGAAGTTTTACTATATTAAAATGTAAAATTGCCAGAACTCTCAGAATAAGAGAAAACTCAGGAATTGGCAGAAATCAGCCGTGGTGTTTACGAGTCTTATTTAACAAATTATGTTTATCATTTAGTTATGTTTGCTTGAATTTTGTTTAATGGATCTTGTGTAAGAAAATGTTTTCTAATGCAATGTGAAGATCGGTTTACCATTAGTTGAACTGTTTTAACATTTCATGAGTTCTCATTAATCTTTTGGCAATGTGAAAAGTTATGGTAAAGTCTGCTATTATTATATGTTAAGAGGGTGAGTGGGAATGGAAAGAAAAGAGAGTAGAAAGGGCAATTTAATCAGTAAAAGATATTTTTAAAATATTAATATGCTAAAATAAATTATGTTATAATTATTATAAAATTAATAATTTGAAAATAAAAGTTTTATTTACATTTCACGGTGGCTATTGAATATTTTTATGGAAAGTGATAATTGTTCTTTTAGGATGAGCTTTGGAGGTTTTGGACTGTTGGGATAATTTGAGGGGAGAAATCTGGGAAGATCTCCTGAAGGTGATTTCAGGGAAACGTGTTCTGTATATGTGTGTGAATGGCGGTACAAGTGAGGGGTCATGAGTAATGTACTCGGGTTTGAGAATGTTTTTGCTCGAGGGAGAGTGTATCAATATGGAAGGGACTTTCACTTGAGGGGAAGATTTGTTAGGTATCCAAGTGTGAGTCTAAGTCCCACATTGAGTAGGAATGAGAAAGTTGAGCAATATATAAGAAAAGAAGACCTACAAACTCAACGCCTTAAGGTTTTGGGTTGAAGGTGGTGTCATTCTCTTATATGGGTTTCTTATATGGGTTGGCTCGGTTCTCATTGTTTGAGATCTCCCCAAGGTTCTCATTATAAGAATTGAAAGTAAGTTTTAATCCAGCATCAGATGATTCTAGTATAGTTTATTTGCAGGACTATAATCTTGCAAGAGATAGAGAGAGACACACCAATGTAAAAGCTCCAACCATATTGGGTTGAGGATATGGTTTCTTTTGCTCTTAACATTACCAGTGAGAATCCAACCAGTTTTCAAGGGGCTATCACTAGCCAGGATAGAGAGAATTGGATGGGTGCAATGGTAGAAGAGATGGAATCCTTGCAGAAAAACTAGACATGGGAGTTAGCACGCCTTTCTGAAGGAATGAAGGCTATTGGTTGCAAATGGGTGTACAAAAGGAAGCCAACAGTATCAGAAAAAGATGGGGAAAAGTTCAAGGCTCGCCTAGTAGCAAAAGGGTTTTCACATAAGAAAGGGATATATTATGATGAGATTTTTTCTCCTGTGGTTAGACACATTTCTTGCATGGTGATTTAGAGGAACAAATTTATATGCAGCAGCCAAAGGGTTTTTCTCAACCTGGACATGAACATTTGGTTTGTAGGTTGAAGAAATCTTTGTATGGATTGAAACAGTCTCCAAGATAATGGTATAAACGGTTTGACTCCTACATGATTCAGATTGGTTACAAGAGTTGTGAGTATGATTGTTGTGTTTATGTAAAGAGTCTTGATGATAGTTCTTTTATTTTTCTGCTACTGTATGTTGATGATATGTTGATTGCTGCGAAAAATTTGGATGATGTTGTTGGTTTGAAAGCTTTATTGAGTCAAGAATTTGATATGAAAGACTTAGGTGATGCAAAGAAATTTCTTGGGATGGAGATTCGTAGGAATAGAAGCTCAAAGAAATTGTGGTTATCTCAACAAAGTTATGTTGAGAAGGTACTAGACAGATTTGGAATGAGCAATGCAAAGCCTGTGAGCACTCCATTGGCAAATCACTTTAAGCTCAGTTCAAACCAGTGTCCTAAGACAGATAAGGAGGTTGTAGACATGGCAGAGGTTCCTTATGCTAGTGCTGTTGGCTACTTAATGTATGCAATGGTATGTACTCGCCCTGATTTAGCTTATGCTGTTAGTCAAGTTAGCAAGTACATGTCTAAACCAGGTAGGCAACATTGGGAGGCAGTCAAATGGATTTTCAGGTACTTGAGAGGTACTGTGGGGCATGACATTGTATTTGGTAATTAACAGGGTGATCCTTTGGTTATTGGATATATGAATTAAGATTATGCAGGTGATTTGGATAACAGAAGGTCGACAACTGAGTATGTTTTTACTATCAGTGGAGGACCTGTATGTTGGAAGTCAACTATCCAGTCTATTATTGCATTATCTACCACTGAAGCTGAATACATGGCAGTAGTTGAGACTGCAAAAGAAGCTTTGTGGCTTATTGGGTTAGTAAATAAATTGAGTGTTCAACAAGGTGGAGTTCAGTTGCATTGTGACAATCAGAGTGCTACTTATTTAGCAAAGAACCATATATATTATGCTAGAACAAAGCATATTGATGTGAGGTTTCACAAGATCAGAGAGTTGATTGCATCTGGTGAGATAGTGTTGCAGAAGATTGGTACTGAGGAGAATGCAGCTGACATGGTAACCAAGCCAGTTACCACAGACAAGTTCAAGCATTACTTGAATTTGTTGAATGTTTATAGTTGCTAGAGAAGCATAGTAGTCCAACCCACTATGTGTTTGATACTTCCGGATTGTATATCTTCTAAGGGGGCGTATATTTGCCAAGGTGAAGATTTGTTAAGTATGGCTCATAATACCAATAGGGGAAGTTATAGGCTTTATGGGCTGGGCCAGGAGTGCGAGGATATTTTGGTTATTGTACCTTGTTTAGGGTTATTTATATAATCATATGTAATTGTAACCCTAGTGAGTTTGTTGATCTATCTAATAACAAAACACAACCGCTCAAACGCTCCTGAGGACGTAGACAAATTGTCGAACCTCGTTAAATCTTGTGTTCTCTATTTTCTTCATCTTCGTTCATTCCTGTGTTTATAGCGTGAGTTTCTCAACAAGTGGTATCAGAGCCGTTGGTTTACGGCTTGGGCGAGTACAATTTGACCCTGTATCGAAAGTCTTCCTAATGGTGATTTCAGGCAAGCGTGTCCCGTATAATTGTGAACGGCGGTACAAGTGAAGGGGTAATGAGTAATGTACTCGGGTTTGAGAATACTTCCGCTCGAGGGGGAGTGTATCAATGTGGAGGAGAAACTCTCACTTGAGGGGGAGATTGTTAGGTGTTAAGTGTGAGTGTAAGTCCCATGTTGGGTAGGAATGAGAAAGTTGAGCAACATATAAAAAAAAAGACTCACAAACCCAACGCCTTAAGATTTTGGGTTGAAGGTGGTGTCATTCCCTTATATATGATGTGGTTCAGTTCTCATTATTCGAGATCTCTCTGATTTCTCCCTCGAATTCTTCTTCCAATATAGACTTTATCATCCTTAATGTAAACACTAAAGAAAGAAGAGTAAAGAAATATCAAAACACAAAAAATTCCAAAATATTAAATACAACCAGAGTTGAAAATATCAGTATATAAATATTAAATGAAATATTTGATTGATTATTTTATATATTCCTAAAAGTAACATATTAGGCCGTTTATTAGTAAATATATTATGTGTGATATTATAGAGGAAAGTTAATCTTCTTTTAATTATATAAGAAATTAAAAGTAAATAATGTAAAATAATAAAGAAAATAAGTTAATTATTAAATTCTTTTATAATAAACTGTTGTTTAATTTTTTTAAGATGATCATTTTTTATTTATTTTTACAAAGTTAAACTCAATTAAATAAATATTAATCAAATTCAACATAATTTTATTAATAAAATAAGTACCAACCAATTATACGAATTAGACCATTACGAAGACAGAAAATATGTTAGAAATTGTAAGTTGACTAGACCTTACCTTTGTAGTGTTGATATTTCTTTATTTTTAATTTTTTTTTCCATGTAACTAATGTACTGAAGGAAGCTCAGGAATTTAATTTTGCATTCTTTTAGTTGTATCATGTGAATTTTGTGGTATTTGTTTTGGATTGGGTGGTGATTAGAACAGGACAAACATAAGTAATGTAATAAAAACATGTAAAAGGAAATTAATGAGCAGTAATATCAATGGTACAGTTTGAGCAAACTTTGTGGTGGTGTCGGGCATATTCTATATGCTTCTACTCAGATCTCTAATCTTCAATGTTATTATAATATTATAATTATAATTATACTAAAATTATTAGTTAAGTTTACACGTGTCTTTCTATTCAAGATGAAACAATATCTGGCCACGTGTCCCCTGCAGCTCCTTTACTGGTGTGTTAAGTAATGAATGTAATTGTAAAGCTTAGATTTTAGTCAAATTATGAACATTTTTCACCTATTTTAATTATACTATCATTTATTTTTTCTAAGACCGGTGCTTGTAAGAGCCAAATATCTTATAGCTGACATTTGATTTTTCTTCTTCTCAACTTTTATTTTTTCAATTATTATTGGACATACTTTAAAATTTCTTTTATTTTAAAAATAAAACTTAAACTTAATTTCTTTAGTGTTGTATATAATTAATTTTGTAATTTCAATAAAAGACCTTTTCAACTAATACTATACTCAAATATTATCAAAATTGATAATTTTTTTTAATTACGTAAATGAATAATTTATGCTTATATAACATGACTGTTTTAATTAAAATGAGATTGTGTTAGTTTAGCATTATTTTAATATAAAATACTTCTTAAATGAAATTATGCCAACACCATTCTATTTTATTTTTTAAATTATAATGAAGCTTTATATCTTTTATATAACTTTATATTTGCATCGACACTATATAATTTCATTTTGAACAAACTAAAATTATATCATGTATATACGATATTTTTAGAATGAAATCATATTACGTTAATATGACTTATTCAATTACAACAAAACAAAATTTGTCAATTTTAATAATAAATAAGCATAATTGTATATAAAAATTATAATAACAATGGCAAGAATAGTGGATTTTTAGTTGAGATTATGATTCCAAATTTAAAATAATTCTTGAAAGTTAAAGTTATATGTATAATAATTATAAAATAATATTGAATGTAAAATTATTTTATAAATAAATGAATTAAATATTACTATAAATTTATAGGAAAAATATACCAAATAAGTTATCCATTGTACTAACAATAAATATTTTGATAAAGTACAACCTATTTTTTCTTTTTGGTAATGTAACATTTTTAAACTATTCAAAACTGCAGAATTAAGTTTATTTGTTTAATAGAAAAATGAGCATGTTTGAGCTTTCAATAGGTTCTAATTAATATTAATCTAAGTAGATAAATTAATTGCATATGGCATAAAAATATATGGATGGTATATTACTTACAATATATTGGAGCTTGCTCTTTTGCCTAAAGATAAGAAGAAAATTTTATATTTTTATATTATTTTGGACTTTCACCAAATAATTTTGTATATAAAGTTATTAAAATATTTGATAAAAATAAATAATATTGTATTTATATATTAAATAATAATACTAACATATTGGTGAATTTATTTTGGAATAAAATAATATTGGTGCGGCTAGATATTTATTTTGGCTACCTACCATCAACACATTTAATCTTTTTTCTTTTTAAAAGAAATATTTTAAGAACTTTATCTACAAAACAATTAATTTTGCTTTTAGAATTGAAAATAAATATTATTGTATTTTTAATTTTAGTAAAATGTGCTTTTTTTAATTTTTAAATACTAAATATAAAGAATTAAACATTTTTTCTAAATCGCTGTTAAGTTTTAAACAATAATTCGAGAGACTAAAATAGTGTATTTTGTTTTTAACTGCGTAAGATGATTCGGTTTAAATTTAGAAACTAAAATTAGGTTATCAATTTTAAGGACAAAAATGAAATTAAGTTAAAGATTTTATTATATTTTTAAAATTATTTTAGACAACGAGGAATAAATTTACTCTCTAAATTTATTTATCATTCATTTTTAAATCTAACAATGAACTGAATTATTTATTAATGTTTATTCCTCTCATTGGAGGCTTAATTCCTCCTAGTTCTTCTTGTGTATATGAAAAATAAAATAAAATAGAGATTAATCTTTTAAAAATTAAAATTTGACTTTTGGTAAAAAACATTTTAGATTTATTATAAAGATACTTTTGCACAAAAAAATATATTATTAGTTAATTAAAAATGAGTTTTAATATATTTTAGAATAATTGTCGTAAAACATTAATATATAATTTCACAAAATAACAATGCGAAAATTTTAAACTATAATACATTCTATTAAATTCAAAATGTAGTTTATGTATTTAAGAATTATGCATAAGAGGAGATTCCGTAGCGAGAGATATCTGAAGTCACTGTTTCTTCTTTTTTGAGGAGTGAAAATGTCTCTATCTATATAACGACACGTGTCTGGGTTCAGATTCATTGTCACCAAGTTAAGAATTGACCAACCTCCAATACAAGAAATATAAATGTCTTATCACAACTGTTTTTTTCAAAAAGAAATTATAAATGTTTGATTATCGAATTTTATGATTTGTTCTTATTTTTCTTTTTTCAGAACTAAAAAAAAAGTTAAACAGTTCCCCGATTTCTATTTATCACTTTTTGTACTGAAAACGAGTACACAAAATAAATATCGGGTTCCTCTCATTCAAGATAATGTTGCAAATACACGAGAGAAAAATAAAAATAAAATACGTGAGAAATAATATTAGGATTGTGAAATAAAAAAAAATATATCGTGCACTTGATGTGAGTAGTTTGACCCTTTCTCGTTGAAGGTTGTAGGTGGATCTCTTTGAATATATAAATACTTTACTTTTTAATAGGTAGAAAGAAAGAAATAAATTATTTTTATATCTAATTATAATTTATAATAAATAAATATTTTAAATATAGTTAATATTCAGTTTTCTCACACTCTCACTTAATATTAATATATAATAAAAATACGATACACGGGTAAGTTGAAAAAATAGCTTTGTGAATCAAAGGGAAGTGTGGGTAATTCCTCCATTGGGAAAGCTACACCTGAAGAGCAAAATAAAAGGAAAGCGACAAAAAGTGACAGCATGAAACAAAACAAAAACAAATTATAAAGTAAATGTGTCTGGTAACTTCTTTGTTTTCTCATGTGGTGATGCCTCTCTTTTCATAACCCTAGCCGTTGACAAAAAACACAAACAAAAGCCAAAGGGAATTCTCCATTATAATATACAAATATCTTATCCTTCTTTTGCCTCTTGTTGGGTGACTCACAACTAAACTAATTAATGCAAGCCACAATGGCTTTCCCAAAGGGGAAAATAAACAATCATAATGAATCACAGAAGAGAAAAATCTGTGTTAGATCTCTCTTCCCATCTACTTTACCTTCTCCATAACCCTATCACTCATACCAATACATCAGCCCAAAAACAAAAAGCAAAACGGGAAAAGAACAAAGGTACCAACAACACCCAATTATAATATCAACAAAATTCACACTGTACTTGCTTCTCCTTCTTCCACGTCGCTCTGATCCAAAACTTTCCCTCCCTTCATCATACCATAACATCATTCCAGTCTACATTCATTGCTCCATTCCTCTCCCTTTCTCTCTCTTCCATGTTTCTGTTGTATGACCTATATAGCAATACAACTGTTCTTTCTTTTCACTTTGTCATTATTCAAAACTCATTTGCCAAATTCCTTTATCAATAGTTTAACTATACTGCATTTACTAGCTCCTTCCATAGTTTTTTTTTACTAACCATCTTTGTCAAGAACAATCCTTTTCGTGTCAGAATCAATATAGGACATTGGGTGTAGAATTTGAAACATATATAGTAAGTCACGAGGTGGAGAATTAGTTTCTTGTACTTGGCATAATATTCTGTGTTGGTTCCTCTCCTTCGATAGCTAGCTCTTAAGAGAGCCTCATAACAAGGTCAAAGCGTAGCTACATCAAAGCTCTTGAGTTCTACATATATTCTAACATGGATCATCAAGGTCGAGTGAAGGAAGAGTTTCTTGGAGAAAGTTCTTCCTTTTATGGCGGCTATGATCCGCAGCCAATAATGATTGTTCCTCAACCAGTTGAGGGGCTTCATGAAACTGGTCCTCCACCGTTCCTCACAAAAACGTACGACATTGTCGATGACCCTTCCACTAACCATATAATTTCCTGGAGCACGGGGAACAACAGCTTCATCGTTTGGGATCCACAGGCCTTTTCCCTAACCCTTCTGCCCAGATTCTTCAAGCACAACAATTTCTCCAGTTTTGTCAGGCAACTCAACACCTATGTCAGTAACATCTCTTTCTGCTTCCAATTATCCAATATGATGTATATTTTATTCTTCTCCTAGCTAGTTTTTATTACTGTGGTGAAATGAAATGTTGTTTTCATTACGGATTGCTTTTAGATGCAACGATCGATATATAACCTTAATCGTTTTCTTTGGCATGAATTGATGTGTTAGTATTAATTCTTGCATCTTCAGTTATCATGTTTGGCACTGGTAGGTTTGGTTGGTCCCCATTTTTTGTGTTTATTAGGTTCCCCCACTTCCCAAAGAAAAGTAGAAAACTTGCAACATAAAACGATGCAAGGCAGTATTGGTATTCACCTTTAAGTTGCAGTGATGTTGTATATCTTAATATATTTAAGGCGTGATAAACTGGTCACTCACAGTGGTTTAGGTAAAGTGTTTGATGATCATATTCATTTGTCAAACCATTGTACGACAGTGTTTTTAATAGATTTGAAAATGAATTATAGAAGGAATTTGGTATGACTGTAGGGGTTTAAAAAGGTTGATCCAGATAAGTGGGAGTTTGCTAATGAGATGTTTCTTAGAGGGCAAAGGGTTCTTTTGAAGAGCATTAGAAGGCGGAAAACAAATCATCAATCTCATGCGATGCAGCAAGGAGTGGATCCTTGTGTTGAGGTGGGGCAGTTTGGATTAGATGGAGAAGTTGATAGGTTGAAGCGTGACAGGCAAGTTCTTATGGTGGAGTTGGTGAAACTCAGACAACAGCAACAGAATACTAGAGTTCACATTCAAGCAATGGAAGGAAAGCTTAAAAGGACGGAACAGAAACAGCAACAAATGATGAATTTTTTGGCCAGGGCAATGCAGAATCCCAACTTCATGCAACAATTGGTTCAGAAAAAGGAGCTGAGAAAGGAGCTGGAGGAAGCTTTTTCCAAGAAGAGGAGGAGTCTTGATCAAGGGCCTAGTAATGTTGTTGAAGTAGGAGAGTTAGATTGCAGTGCTGAAGAGTACTCAAGTTTCGTTAAACTTGAACCACAAGTATACACTGACAAGGTATTGGAGTTTGAGGTACCTGATATTGACCTTGGTTTGAATCTGGAGGAGCAAATTGGAAGCCAAAAGAGAATGGAGGGAGATTATATTCAACTTGAGAGTAGTACAGATAAGGATATTGATGAAGTGTTTTGGCAAGATTTGCTGAATGAGGAGATTGAAGATCAAGGTGTAGTAGGTGTTGATGTGTTGGCTCAGCAACTTGGTTATTTGGCCTCTAGTCCTAAATAGGAGATTGTAAAGGCTAGCTATTACTTCAATGAATGGCAGTATCTCCTTAATTCATATATACACTTCTCTGACCAGTTTTTGTGTTGATACTGAACATGCTAAACTGACTTTCTTGTCAAATTTTTATCCCACTTGTCAAGAAATTGACACCTTTTGATGCAGTTATCAAGAAATATACACTGTTCTCATGGTTTTCTCAATTATTCTATGTCAAATTTATTTCAAGTTAACATCTCATGTGAAAATGTTTATATAGTTTTGTTGCAATGAGTTGTGGAGGAACTCTCTTGTTTAGGTACATATGATTTCATGCCATTTGTGATTTCCACTTCAAGATGCCAAGGCATCTCTTTAGAAGGGCTTCTTGGTAGGGTTGCAGACCAACTTAAGAAATTTGTGACTAAAAATAAATAAATTTCACATTAGGACATTTATAAGAAATTTAATATGTGGAAAAATATAGTTATATTGAATATTATAAAAATGAATTAAATATATTCTTTGCAATTAAATACTTTAAAAAACTAAAATATTGACAGACATCATTTTACGTAGTGTGGTATAGTGTATATCTCGCAATATTTTAATTCTATTTTAATCATTTTTGAAGAATGATGTAGAAGTGCTTTGTTAGCTTTCTCCTAGCATCAACTTTAGATGTAATCTCGAGTATAATAGTCAATTAGTGAAAAACCCAAGCTGAAAAATTAGTTAGCATGTATAAATATTGCAGCTTAAGAAAGAGATGGCAGTAATGATTATCACCTGTGAGTCACATGCGTACTAACATGGAGCATATGTAACAAGAGTGATAGCAAGACATGCAAGTGAAATTGTTTGAAGAAAGATGAATGCTAATTTATTTCCTTTAATGGAAAAAATAATTGAAAAGGCTAAAAGAGTAGCTCCCTTGAGTTGCGTAAAATTTGATGATGTTGAACTGAATTGGATTGGAGCAGAGGTTGCTTGCTTCAATTTTCTGTCTTGCTGATAAGGTTGCACATGACATTGATGACCAGTGCCGGCACGTGTCTCTTCATCATTCTGGAACATCCCATGACTACTCTTAAATTTTTCCATATTCTCACCTTTTCTTTTGACTCTGGCGGAATAATTTTTTATGTTTTAATCAAGGGACTTGGATTTTGACCTAATAATTATGCAAAAACTGAACTAATGATAAAACTAGAGATCACTCACAGATGAAAAAACTCAATGAATCAAGTAAATCATTGATGGCTTCCTCAAAGAGATATTGAAATTTCAACTTCCCTCAAATCTTCAAAGAGTTTCAAACGTCTCTCAAACCAATCCCAAATAAGGGGTTTTACCTGAACAAACTCAAGATTGACTTCGAAATTAGCGGCATTTTATAAAAATAAAGATTCTTTGAAATTATATATTTAAACTGAACAACTATGAAGAGAGGAGATAAAACCAAAATCTTAGCTAAAGTATTTTGATGTGTATTCTGAAGTTAGTTATTTAGCTACTTGTATGATAGACTCTTTGCTCGTGTTTGAGAATAGGAAGATGCGTATTATGATATTATTTACGGAATTATATGGTACCCTAAATATCAATGCCATACTAGTCACATGGGCCTTTAGGCCCAGTAGGTCACGAGAAATTACGATCCACGTGTTTATAATTCATCAAGATGAATCAAAGTCATTCTGAGGGCTCTGTAGGATATCTATTTTTAGGTATAATCAAATGAGTATAATAATTAAAGGAACCACCAGGAATTATGGACCATTGATTAGGAAAATATAATTGTAACGTCAATAGAAAAAACAAACTCTAAATAAAAGATACAAGACCAAGCAAAGTAATAATAACATTGAATTGTCGGCGAAACACCTCTTCTATTTTTTGACCGGGATACTTGTTAACACGATGAGAAGCAAAATAAAATATTGTTAGTATATTTGAAAAAAAAATGTAAATGAATGGTGAAATAGAAAAAAATTATCAAAAATATATTTACACTTTTCTCAATAGATAATATATTTAGGATTTTTCTCCTACCTAATTGATTTACCCATTGCAATGTATTAATGATTATTGAATAATATTTTTCGCATCTAATATTTTTGTGACTAACAATAAAACAATTTAGGTTGGTACGAGTATTTTGTTTAGAATAGTATTAAATAAAAATAAATTATTTTATAAAAATGTAAATAATAATTAATTTTAAAATCTGAAAAATCTAAAACACGAATAAAGGGAAATTGAAAGAGTAAACGGTGATTAAATAATGAATATGTAATGAAAATGGCGAGCAAGTCGAAGCGAAGGCGACATTGATTTCCGCGTTTGGTGCCACCTCCGTCCATCATCGGATCCACCAACCCCCAATAACACTTTATTCAAACTTTATTATGTTTGAAAAAACTTTATTCAAAATTAATATATACTTTAATAATCTCTATTCTTTATAAAAAATTTAAATCAACTGTTATAGAATTTAAATAATTTTATAAAAATAGATTTAATACAAAATTAAGAAAAAAACATTTTTCTTCAGATTTTTTATGTCAAAATTCAATTAAAATTTTGATCAAGTAGTACGTTGCATAAACAATTTTTTTCTTATTCTCTTTTAAGGTTTATTAATATAAACCTTAAATTAAATTATATAATAATAATAATTATTATTATTATTATTATACGCGTGGCAGATTATTAACTATGTGGAATGCGAATGGACCCGTCATTCTTTGACATCTTTTAAAATAAAACTCTGTTTTCTTTCTTTGTAAGCTTGGCCGTGGAAAGTGAAGTTTTATTAATTCCATTAACATTTTTAACGCCGTTCATCCCTTACGACGGGTTTCTACTTCACTTGTTAGAAATTTATTGTTTTCCAAACAGCTCTAGAATTTCAATAATATTAAAAATATAACTACTGTTATATGATTCATTACTTAAACCATTATCACACACACTATAGATATGCCGCTAGTTGCGAAAATTTAGGATACAAACACATTAATATAAATTATTATTCTACAGAAATCTGACCTTGGTTCTAAATGATTTTATTACATTAAATTATTAATGTAAGGGATAGAGATTCATTTTATTCAAACATTTTTATATAAAAAATAGAAACCAGAATTATACATAGAGATATCAAAATCCTATAAATGATAAAAGAATACAAAATATACATATTTTATAACATAAAAAATATTAAATTCTTCAAAAATGTAAAAAATCATACTAAACTTTAGCCATTTCAATATCACCATTTTCTTACCGTACACAAATAAAAAGACATGATTGTAAGAGAAGCCTAATATTTATTTAATGAATACATATTTACGAACTAAGAAATTTTTATTTACTTTAATTTTTTTTTATGTGCACATCATAATACCAAACAATTAAAAAAAGTGTTTTTTACTATCCCTGTTCCACTCACATGTTTGGCACACGATCAGGCAGAAGCGCATTGGATTTTAGTCAAGCATTAGGCTAAATGCACATTGCATCATTAAAATAATGCCCTAATGTTTTATTTCCATATTATTAAGTTTTATTATTTGATATATTACGTCATTTAGTTAACAAGTTTTCAGATCTTTCACCATTTTCATATCAAACCTAAATATCCATACTATTCCTTTGTTTCAACAAAATGGGAACGAAAATTCAAATACGATACTTTATTACTATTTTTTGTTTTATTTGCAGCGCTGTTTATAAAATTAAAAGAAGAAAAGAAAATTTGTATTTTGACGAAAATGAAATGTATACTGTTTGGATTTTAACAATTCAAAAGTGCGATTTAGCGAAATAAAAACGGCAAAACGCGTAAACATCCAAACAAGACCTTAAGTTCTCTGCAAAACCTTCGTTTCGAAGCTCCTTGTCGTTGTTGCGGTTCTTCACCCTTCTACACTCCCTGTGTTCCCTTCACGAGATTTTAAAAACCCATCTCCGCTTTTGCCTTCGGATCAAACCCTTTTGATCTCTTCACTTGTTTTCGCGCAATGCCGTCGCCCTGAATCTGACACCAAATTAGAGTCCACGGGATTTCGCTCTGTATCGACGACCACATCGCGAGAAAAACCCTTATTTCTTCGAATGGGGTCTGTGCCGTCAACACCGCGCAAGAGTGGCACATTCTCTCCGGAGACGGCGGAGTATCTGATCGGAACTTTTGTCGGTGACCAGCCCTTCCCTCTCTCGTCAGAGTTCTGGCAGAAATTGCTGGAGCTTCCTCTCAATGTCCAATGGCCGGCTCAACGTGTTCAACAAGCTTGCGAGCTATTAGGTTTGCCGTGTTCTAATTACTTTCTTGATCATCGTTTTTTAGGCTTAGAATGGTAATGATTTGAAGCAGAGGTTTCAATTGTTCAATTCGTGGCATGTACTATTGGTTAATGGCTCAGAATGTTGAAGGAGTACGGTTTTCCTATCTCTAAATTATGATAATGTCAGGAACTTCAGAATGGTGATTTTATTTTCTAAAGAAATTGAGTTTCTAATTGAAGTAATTCTTAGTGATTTATAGTTTAACTCTGTTTGAACTTTTAGTTTATGATTTGTTAATTTATGTATTGACTGTTTAGGAGAGTGATTTTCCCCCGTGGTAAGATCTTATTTTGAACATTTGGTTATTGGTTTTCTCCTAATTGTTTTGCAGCCAAAAACAATTGTCACACCAGACATCTTGCCAAGATTTTGTTCCACCTAGGTTGCTGCTTGCAAGAGTCCGTGTCTTCATCTGGTGTATCGCCCTTGGTTTATGAAAAAGCTGTTAATGCAGTGTACTTCAGTTCAATATTTTTAAAGTACTTGATTGAAAGTGTCCAAGGGGATATCCAGTTATACCTGTCTCTTGGAGATAATGAGGCTGTACTGAAGGATGTTTTGAGAGGTATGTATGACTCATTGTTTCAGACATAGAATTAAACTGTGCAAACGTAACATATAAATTATATTGAACTCAAGATTCGTATGAAACTGAAACTTAATTTTGATTCCTACTGAGTGAGAAATGTTCGGTTCAGTGTCAACTTATTATGCTTGATGTGACATAAAACATGGGTTTTAACTGGAACTTCCTTACTTTTATTGGATTTCTGAATTATGTCATATTCCCCTTTCAAGTCTTTTTTGGTTTTTATGGCTGTATTTCCAGTATTATTCAAATCTCTTATTTGTTTTTCAATTTTTATTATAATACAGATCAAACCATTGAAAGTTTTGTTATGCGGAATGTGCTGAACTTTATAGCATCAGTAGAAGTGAGGTATATCATTACTCATGAATAATTTAACGTGCTTATTCTTGTTGAGTTATTGAGTGAGCTATTTTGTCTGACAATTTAATACTACTATTATAGTCCAGACACATTTCTCCTACACCTAGAGCTGCTTAATTTCATGATTATTGCAATGTCAACTCAGCTTCTGTCTGGGTCATCTCCTGGACCCAATGATGTGAACCCCTTTCTTGATGCAGCAATGGCCCAGGTTAAAACTTGATATTTTAACACCAAACCTTGGATGTTGAGTTATTGGGTATTAGCAGATAGAAAGTAAACATCTGTGCATTGTGATTTTTGCAGGACAGCTCTCTGATTGGTTCAGTTGTTGGCAGATTGCTTCTAAACTTCATGAGGCGCTCTGATGTTCCATTTAATAGGGCAACTTATTCCGTCTTGTCTGATGGAAGTCAGAGTAGCGTGCTACAGAGAGTTGGTTCCGCAGCTGGTATGATGGCTGTAGATGCTTTCTGAATATAACTAACATAATTGCTCAAAGATTCTCGTGTGAAGTTTGGAAACTTACTGATATGTGGTTTTTTGTATTTTTACCTTGCAGCAAATATTGTTTTATTTCCATTTAGTTATTTGGTCAGTTCGAGTGGTGAAGGTTCAAAAAATCCTATTGCAGATATCAGTATTCACGTGCTGCTTGTTCTCGTTCATTATCATAAATGTGTCGTGAGTGAGGACTATGCGAGTAAATCTTCCACGTCAGACTTTTTACTCAAAGAAAATTCCCAGTTTTCTGACAATCCTTACTGCAAGGCATTAGAACATGCAATTGATTGTGAATGTAATGTATTTTTCGTATGTATTTATGGTATTTTAATTGATTAAGGATGATAGCAATTTTTTTATCAGACCTTTAAATGCAGTGGATCGTGTAGACATTGAGGGCAATGCGCATAGTGCTCGACACATAAAACTTCCCTTTGCTTCGTTGTTTGATACACTTGGGATGTGAGTTTCTTGCTCCTGTAGGTTCTGACAATTAACATACTACATCCATTTCATGCTAAGCTATGGTTTTAATTGAGTCCATCTCTGCAAAGTGTGGTAGTTCAATTTGCATGTTTGTAAACTGTTTGTTATCATGATAAGTCAAAACTTCTGTATGTCAAATGTCACATAATTAGAATGTGTACCTAGTTGTCCATCAGTCTTATTATGACATTTAGAGAACTTGTTTCTTACACTCTGTTCACCAATTGATTCTTACATCAAAGAAAGGGACGGAAAAAGTAAAATAAATTAGAAATAAGAATTACTCGTTGTTCCCTCCACCCGCCATCATGTTTGGTCTTCAATTAGTTACAGATTTCTTTGTCTTACATGTTTCAGGCATATACTTGCTATTTGCCACTTTATGTCCCTGTTAGTTTAATTCATTGTTTGAGGCTCTTGTGCCTTGTGGCAAGTGATTTTCAGTTTTGTAACGAGGGTCGTTTACAATCCCTGCTTCTAGATATTTCAAGGTTTCTTGGACTTGTCACTTTGGACATTTTATTAATTGTACTAGTTTTACATATATAACATTCATAGTGGTTGCAATTCATTATTTTTGAATTTTACACACTAGTTTGTTTTTTTAACTTTTCAAAGTTTATCCTCTGCAGGTGCTTAGCTGACGAGGCAGCTGTCCTATTGCTTTACTCATTGTTGCAAGGGAATTCTGCCTTTCTGGAGTATGTATTGGTGCGGACAGATCTGGATACATTGGTACGAAGCAGCAAACTTAAGTTTCTCCTATGAAGAAAGTGGGAAAGAATTAATTATTTATATATCTAAAAGTCAGGAAGAATTTCTGATTATGCTATGTTGATGATTATTGCTTTGTAAAACATGTATTTACTTGATTATCATGTGATATATTAACAATCTGATGATACAGTAGAATGACTGAAGATTAGCCTTATTCTTATACCTTTTTATCTTATGAAATTAACAGTTAATGCCAATTCTGGAAGCTCTATACAATGCTTCAACAAGGACGGCTAATCAAATTTACATGTTGCTAATTATTCTTCTCATACTCAGTCAAGATTCTTCTTTTAATGCGAGCATTCATAAGCTGGTAAAAGTTGTTTTTTGGCATTAGATTTTTTCCTAAAAATGCGTGGATTGTGCTACATGCTAATGTGGTATATGAATGGACAGATATTGACTGGTGTCCCATGGTACAAAGAACGCCTTCTCCATCAGACATCTCTTGGTTCTTTCATGGTTGTAATTCTTATCAGAACAGTACAGTATAATTTGTCGAAACTCCGGGTATGAATCTTAAACAGAGATGGACTGTTAATTTATCTCGTGATTACTTAATTCAGACATAACATATATTATATGAAAAAAATACCTAATATATTGGCCAATTAATATGGTTTTTATTGAGACATGTGCCACCGTTCTGAGTTTGTATGAATTATGACTTTATTAGTTGAATGTGTAAAGTGACTGATGCTATTAATTGTGATGTTTCTCTTTTATGTAAAATACTCCATCCCATTATAATTGAATTATGGATACTTTACCTCAAATGCTCAAAACTGGATTTGCTTCTGCTGATAAACTGCACTGGACATGCATACTATTTACACCGTTCACCCAAGAAATTAGACCCCCCTGTGAAATTCTAATATATATTTGGGAAGGGCATGCATTGGTATTTTCCTTTACTATCACTGTAACTCGTATTCAACAATTATCATACCTGAAAGTCTCTATCTCAGTTTTATAATTTTCACTCAAGTACGTGAATTCTAAGTTGCATTTATTAAACAAATTTGTGTTGCTATCTTTAGTTAGTGTGAGAAAATAGGATATTTGGACATTGTATTAAAAGTAGTATTCATGAATAGAACCAATATTTTTAAGGACAGACATTAAGTTTACAACTCTATAAGCCTGGGATTAAGACTCTAAAGTGCATGTCTATTGACGGCCCTGATGACATACAAAGTATGATAACATATACCAGTAGAATTTGCATATTTCAATCTAGGAAGTGCTTCTGATCCTTGTCTACCTATGTAGTTCATGTTCATAAAACTAATAAAATTGTTTGTTTTTTTTATATATATATATATATATATATATATATATATATATATATATATATATATATATATATATATATATATA
>Ga0209700_101826_pt1 | contig 44121 bp, 33 predicted proteins | sample SiratroredBW_FD_187528 | JGI IMG/M metagenome (GOLD analysis project Ga0209700, IMG submission 187528) | Root nodule microbial communities of legume samples collected from California, USA - Siratro red BW (SPAdes) (version 2) | ecosystem: Host-associated > Plants > Roots > Nodule | place: USA... | reverse complement strand
ATATATATATATATATATATATATATATATATATATATATATATATATATATATATATATATTATAATCTGAATCATTTATAGATATACACAGTTAAATTTTATGTATTTTACTTTAGCCAGTACTTTAGACAAGACTGTTCCTAAAAATGATATAAAAATTGACAGAAAAAAATAAACTAAAGTATAAAGAAAGTGTTGTGTAGATAGACTTTACAGTATATTTCATGTACCTTCGATACTATATATGCAACTATGTTTGTAAGAATTATTAAAAAAATAAGACGATATTATTGTTATTGATATTACTAATATTTTTAGGTTAAGTGAAAACGAGATATTCTTTACCTTCTCCTTTTTAAATTTGTGACAGTGACAATCTGACAATACTCAATTTATTTGATGATTAAAATATTCAAAGAAAAACGCTCCAATTTGCCAACCCAAAAAGAAAGTTCAATTTAAAAACGTATATCCTCAAAAGTCACTATGATTAAGGCTTTTTTTTTTCTCCAATAATTGAACCATCTTGAATTTGTAGCTAGAAATTAATCTTTTTCAAATCAAAAATTATTTGAGCTATAAACTTTACTTTTTTATTTATTTTCATTGACGATTAAAAATGAAACTCTATTCACTCTACTTAAAAATTCAATGAGGTTGCTTTACGATGACTAATTGTTGAATCTTATATATCATCACTTGTGAACCTTGACTTTCGCCTAGCAAATAATATTGCAACTAATAATACAATGTTAAATAAATACATATATTACGACTAACAATATAACATTTTTTATTCAAAAATCCTTTTTGAAAAAAAAAAGTTTCTCTAACTGTTATTATTGAATAAACTAGGCTAATGACATGGAATATCTGATAAAACTTGAGAAAAATTGAATATCCATCATTTAACTAAATTTTGTATTCCTCTCTCAGTTTCAGTGACAGTAATGTATTACATTAAAATGAAAGAAGTAAACATAAAACAGAAAATAGTTTAATTTTAATCTAGTTTTTTTATCAAATCCATTAAAAAAATTAAAGAAGGAAAAAAATTAGGGAGACCAATTACCACACGACACTGCTAAACATGTTTGGAGGTAGATGAAATTACAAAAGAGCCCAATATTTGAATTTTAATTTCAAAATTACCAAGGAATCTGACCCATCGGAAATTACCCCGAACACACGTGAACAGAAGAATTTTTGTATTATTGTGGGGTCATTTTCGAGAATGATTCGATCAGAATCAACCCGTGACGGGGTAAGGTTAAATCGGTAACTACGCGCTCTAGGTGGCTGAGTCTTACACTAGTGGCACTTCTGTGATTTTTATTAAAGGACAGGGGTGTTTTCGGAACAAACTATTCACTTTAAAATATCCTCAGAAAATGACAAATTTTCCAACTTGAAGCCCTCTGTCCTCTAGCATAGTCACATAAATTAAACTTTTGAGAGAGTACCATAACTGAAGTTCCCATAATACCCTTCTTATCTCTTATTTATTTTTATTATTATTTGTTAATATTCTCTCTTTTCCCATACGAGTTTATACAATACAATTAACTATTTCAACAATACAAAAGGGAATCAATATAGTGCCTTTCAATCTATTTATAGCTATTCTGAATAAAGTTTACTTCACCTTATTACCTCAAATTTTCATGCACTTTTTACAATCAATTTTTCATTTTCTTTTTTTGACTAATAAAATTGTATATGCATGGATTATATTCGTGCTCCTAATCCAACTGAAAATATTTAAATTGATTAATATGCATTCGTGTAATAGTTAACTTTTTAAATTTATTATGATAATATATATATATATATATATATATATATATATAATATATATATATATATTGTATATACATCATTTAACTAAATTTTGTATTCCTCTTCTCAGTTTCAGTTACTATATATATACCTTATTTTCATTCTCAATATCCATTTTCAATTTAACTATTAAGAATTTAATTTATTTATTTATTTTAAAATTTATATAATTGTAATTTGACATTAAAAAAAGTAAATAAATTTTATTTTATTATTAAAATCTTTATTATATAATGTTTTTATAAAAAAGTTATTTGATAAATATTTAGACAAATATAAGTATCTCTCATATTTAAGATGTAATATAAATTATTGTTTTTAAAACAAAGATGAAAATAATCAAACTCTTTATCTCTACTTATTGATATATTAAAGTTAAGAGAATTTGAAAAAAAAAAGCTCAGTTATATAGGTGAAATAAGTTAAATTGATATTTTTTAACAAAACTAATTAACATATTAAAGATTTAATTTAACTTCTATAAATTAATAATTTAAAAAATAAAATTATGGATTAATAATTAATTATTATAAATTTAAAGACTGTGCATTATTAGTACAAAAAACTATACAATACCAAATAAAGTTATAATTAATATGATTTTTGAGATGGTTATAAGTAAAAATATCAAACTTATTATTATTACTATATATTTATATATAACACATATATGACGGTTTGTAATAGTGATTGTATAAACTATTTTTCTACTAATCATCATAACCTATTTTTAATTATTATGCATATATAGCATTTCCTTCGTTCTTATTTATAGATTCAAAATTAAGATGATGCTTGTTATTATATAAAACACGATTCGTACTGTCTCTTGCATTAATATATTTTTAAACTAAATGCTTCTGTATAGAAAAGGGAGAAGTTATACTAAGAAATAAGTAATCACTTTTCTTCATTATATATGAAAAATTACATATTTAATTCTTGTAAGTAACATGGACAATTTTATCACTATATCCATCAGTTTTGCTAATAATATATCACTTCAAATTTCCTCTTAATATAAATTTTGTTTTATAAAACTAATATTTAATATATATATATATATATATATATATATATATATATATATATATATATATATATTACAGTACAATGCTATTATAAATCATCATTACATACAGAATTCCTTAAAATTATATGTGATTTGTACGTGTAGGACATTTATTTATGGCCAGACCAATATCTGTTTTAAAAAAGATGTAGAAGTCATGTTGAGAAATAGACCCATTTTCCAAACACTGTGCGATAAAAAAATTTAGGCAATGTCTATTCTGCATTACATTTTTTTTTTCTTGTTCTTATCACACGCATTTATTTCAAAATAAAAATAATATTAAAAGCTTTATTTGTCCTGACCAATGAAAAAAAAAACAGAATGAAATAATACAACAAAAACGATACTAAAACTATTTTTATGAGCATAAATATTATTTTGAATTAATTAAATACAATGAGTACGTAGTAGTAATATAAGTAGTAATCTAAGTGAAGGGCTTTTTATTAATATGAAGGAAGGGTAGGGGCATATACATAGGTAGAAACTACAGTGCCTAAAAGAAGTATAATATAATTTTTTTATTACAATGCAAATCGAAAGCGTGGTTTCTTGTATTGTTGTGCCAGCAAACACCCTCGTCTCCACACCATAAAAGGAGGAGAGTTTCCTGGTTTTTGTCTTCCTCTAGTTGCACAAATCCCATCTTTTCTGTCTCAATTTCCTCTCTTTTTTTTTTCCATAGTTTTTTTCTGAAGAAAATTCACCTTGCTGCAGCTAGCTAGAGAATAGTTGAGTGAAAGAAAGAAACAAACAACACTTGTTTGTAAATTAAGTAAGGGAATATTTTGAATAGATTCTTCTTCCCTTTTCTTTGGCTAACTTCAATGTCAAACATCACAAGTTGTGATAGTGGGAGCTTCTCAACAGAGAATACTAGAGAAGATGCAGCAGCAGCAGCAGTTAAACACCAATCTGAGATGCTTGGTCAGTTCCATAGTCCACATTCTCTTACTTCAACCACAACAACAAATAATAGCAATGGTTCCAATACAAATTCACAACCACCTGCTCCTGCTAAGAAGAAAAGGAGCCTACCAGGAAATCCAGGTAACTTTTCTCACACCCATCTCAGAAAAACGTTCACTCTTTTTCAGTCCCATTTACATGTATATCCATGATTCTTTGTTTTCTTCTTCTTGTTGTCTTGCTTTCTGAGCTTTACCAGTTTAAGTAACATTTTCTAATTATTGGGTTTTCCATTTTTTGTTCAGTTTTAAAAAATGGATGGTCAAATTAAAGCTGCTGCCTTAGATGAATATTGTTATCTATGGCCTGCACATGCTAATTCCTTCATTATATATAACAAAAATTCTGGTACACCAACACACACACACATAAATAAATATATATATGTTTATATATTTCATTCATGGAAAAAAGTATATATACTGAAAAAAGGGCTTCTGTGTAACGAAATTAAGAAAATGATATGTCGCAGATCATTTAATTAAGATAAGTACAGATAGGCTCCATGAAATTAAGATAAGGCCTTGATCTGTTAGAAGTCACCTTCTTTGAAACGGTGACAAGGATCTGGGTATGTTTTAGGACAGAATTTGATAACCAAAATGAAGAATTATTGGGGAGTAATTAGTAGGCGAAGAAGCTCACTCAATTATTGCCTTGAAGGGCTTTACAATCATTGCTGTTCACTGTTGACTTTGCTTGACTACTTGTTTCCTTTGTTTTTTTGTTTCACAACAGTTTCAGGATAAAGGACCATAATATATACATGCTTTTATATCTGAAATAACTCTTGCTCTCTTTGTGGTGTGTGAGAGAGTATTCTCATGTGTTTGTTTTCTTGTGTTTGTATCTGGATGCGTCAAAAAAAAGAATGAAAGGGTGTGGAAGAGACAAGGAGAGAGAGGTCTTGGAGTTTTGTTGCTTTAATTTAAATTATGCATATTCTATCTTTCTCTTTCCATTCTTCTTATCTTCGTGTGACCAAAGAATCAGATATAGCATTCTTCTTCTTCTTCATCTCCATTATTCTTACAAATTATACCTCATCACTTCCTAATTTTTTTGTCACTTTCTTCACCCCTAATTAAATATCCATCGAAACAACTTGAAATAATAATTATTATTATCTTGCTTCGAGTGCACATATAATTGCACATTAAGCTACTAATAAAAGATAGTATTTGTATATTTCTATGGTTTAATTACCATTTTGGCACCCACGTGTGTGCAGATCCAAGTGCTGAAGTCATAGCTTTATCACCAAACACACTAATGGCCACAAACCGGTTCATATGTGAAATCTGCAACAAAGGGTTTCAGAGAGACCAAAACCTGCAGTTGCACCGGCGAGGCCACAACTTGCCGTGGAAGCTTAAGCAGAGAACAAGCACAGAGGTTAGAAAGAGGGTTTATGTGTGTCCAGAACCTTCGTGTGTCCACCACAACCCTGCAAGAGCACTTGGTGACCTCACTGGCATTAAAAAGCACTTCTGCAGAAAGCACGGCGAGAAGAAGTGGAAATGTGATAAGTGCTCAAAGAAATACGCTGTTCAGTCTGACTGGAAAGCCCACTCAAAAATCTGTGGTACAAGGGAATACAAATGTGACTGTGGTACCATTTTTTCAAGGTTCATACACGTCTAAAACTTCTACGTCATATTATATTTTTTTCTATGTGCTATTATTATATATATTCTACTATGCATATTTATGTTTGAAATTTGACTCAGCAATATAATTCACCATGGTTTCCGTGCCTCAGTTTCATGCAGTACCTGTTCCATATAAATAAAATGTTACATGGGGTCTTTCCTTGACCACACACACCCTTGTTGACTTAAATAATGAATCGCTTATTTTCTATCTTTGAATTTATCTGTTTTGAAATTTTGTCTCTAGTTTTCATAAACCTTTCTTTATCAGATACACGCAGCCCTTGATTAATAGTCAATAACAATTAGCAAGTAGCATTTATATACATTTTTTGCATAATGTGTGGAACTACCAGAACCTAAGTCTTTATATATATAGTCTACAAGAATAAGTCACTGCAAACACATAAATATATATTAAAGTTCTTTGACTGTCAAAGATTCCAGGCCTAGGACACTTTTTATTTGATGATAATAATAATATCATGCATGGTTTTCATGAACAACCATATATGTACCTACTTGGCATTATTTATATATGCATGCATTATGAATTACTTACTGAATCTTTCATGTACTGATTTTCCTTTGCAGAAGAGATAGTTTCATTACGCACAGAGCTTTCTGTGACGCACTAGCTGAAGAGAACAACAAAGCCAACGAAGGACAATTGCCAAAGATAGGTCCAAACTTGCAATGCCAACAGATTCCGAACCTTGTTTCCTCACTACCAATCAACACCAACATTGTTCCCAACCCTGGCACATCGGAGTTCAATAACAACGCTGAAAACAAGCACCCATTATCACTGCCACACGAGCTAATGCCAATGCCTGCACCAAAACCCTTCAACAACAACACCACCATGGCAGGAACAGTGTTCTCCAGAAGCCTCTCATCGACCTCTTCACCGTCTCTCCAACTAAGCTCAAACATATTCGAGGAAAACGGGCTCCACCTGGCTGCAGGGTCGCCACACATGTCAGCCACAGCCCTGCTGCAAAAAGCGGCGCAAATGGGAGCAACAGTGACAGAGAAAACTTTCACCACAAACATGGCGCCGCCATCTTTTGGGGTGCTGCAACAGCCGCCGAATGGACAATCCTTGATGAACCAGTACATGCAAAGTGCCCAACAGGATCCCAACGTTAACATCTCGGATCAGTATAACGGTTTCGGCGCAAATGGGATGAGTGGAGGGAGCGTTGGAATGAACGGTGTGGACATGTTCAACGCTATCTTGGACCAAAGCAAGGCTTTATCAAAGATCATAGAGCAAAGCAATAGAGGAAGTGGTGGAGGAGCAGCAAATGGAGGTTCAGGTGCTATTAACGTTGGCGGAAGTAAAGGAGGTGGGGATGTGATGACTTTGGACTTTTTGGGTATAGGAGGTGGTGGTGGCGGCGGTGGCGGCGGCGGTGCACATGGAAACTTCTATGGTGGTGCCCAGCAAGCAGAAAATGGTGCAGCCGATGAGGTTTGGAGAAACTGGTCAAGTAAGAACGCAGGGTTTGAATCATTTTCAGCAACAAGTAGCATTTGAAAAGAGCACCGAAACAAAGTGAAACGTGTGTCTTTCTAAAGAGGAAGACGCACTGAATCGTGGAGAGTGCCCGATTAGCATCCCGAGTGTAACATTGTAGACCCATGCATAAATTTGTGCTCAAATTTTAAAATTAAGGATAATGTTAATTTCCAAAACACTTTTGTAATTCATTTTTTAATCTCTCTTTTTATCACGTTACTTATATTACTCTATAGGTCTTTCTCCACCCTTTCCACGATTTTTTTTCCTGAACAAAATTTTGTTTTTTCAGTTGTATATTTCAGTGCATGTCTGTTATTTGGAGGTTATTTTTTTACATGGGAAAAAAGTAATATTTGGCATATAAAGAAGTTTTATTTTGACAATAATCCTCCTTTTAACTGAAGTGGGGACGGACTATAAAATTAGGTTGTGATGAAATTTTGACACCTTTATTATTTCATATACTTATTATATAAATAAATATATTATTATTTTATTTTAAAATTTTATTATATTTATTGTATAATTTAAATATAATATGTTATCATTAAAAGGAGTTGTTAGTGATTATTTTGCAGAGGAAATGAATATAAGGCTTCTAAAAAACTAATATGAATTATGTGATTTTATTTTTATGACAAAATCAAATTACCATCAATTCTGTTTATTTGGTTTTATGACGTTATTATATTGTAATATTTTATTTTTGTTTTCTTTATTTAGTCATACTCAGAATGAGTACATTACTAATATATATTCACTTCTGTACTTTTGATCAATATACAAGCAAATAGATAATATTTTTCATTCTCATATCCCTTGTTCATCTGTATTCATTTTTGTTCATCTTTTTATTTTCATAATATGGAATCAGAACTCTAATTTGAGAGCTTTGGTGGTTGCTACATTTATCATGGTTGAAATTGTTGATCCCTCACAAGATTTTAGTTCACCTTATCATGTTAGTTCTTCTGATAATCCTTCCTTTCTCATTGTCCCTATCATTCTTGAGGGACCAAATTATCATCATTGGTCACATTCATTTCAAATGAGCCTCATTTCAAAAAATAAGATATGTTTCATTGATGGAACCATACAGGCTCCCACTTATACAAATCCATTGTTTTCAACATGGCAGAGAGCCAATATGTTGGTTGTTTCCTGGATACTCAAGGCTATTTCTCCATCCATTGCACAGAGCATCATCTGTATGGACAATGCCTTTAATATATGGAATGATTTGAAGGAAAGGTTCTCACAAGGAGATATGATTCGTATTGTTGATCTTCAGGAGATGATTTCCCTTTTAAAGCAAGGTGATTTGTTTGTTAGAAACTATTTCACTCAACTCAATTTTTTGGGATGAACTTGATCTTTTTAGTCCCCTACCTACTTGCTCATGTGATAATGGTCTTGTGAATGTTTCTAAATATAAAATGCAAGACCAAATTATTAAATTTCTAAGAGGGCTAAATGACAATTATTTGACTTTGAGAACTCAAATTCTATTGATGGACCCCTTGCTGACCTTGAAAAAAGTTTACTCTCTCGTTATACAACAAGAGAGACAAATTTTTGGTGATCAGTCCAAGGCTATGATTACTAATAGCGGAGGAGGTTATAAAAACAGTGCAACAACCTATGGAAGAGATTCTGGTTATGGAAGAGGAAGTCATGGAAGAGGTAGTATTTCTAAAGTTTGTAGTGAAAGACAGGGCATACCATTAATACATATTATAGAAAGCATGGTTTTCCACCTCATTTCAACTTTAAAAATCAGAACCATGATCAGAATCATGTTAATGCAGTTTCTCAGAATGTAGATTCTAACAGTGATAAGCAGGATCATGAAAGATCAAAGTCCGAAATATAGTCTTAACAAATTGGTTTTACTCCTGAGCAATATCAAACATTGTTAACTCTCTTACAACAGTCCAAATCCAATGGCAATGTTTCTATGTGAAGTATCTGTCACTCCTTCCATAACACACTCTGGTAATAAATTTCTTTCTTACTTTAGTTCTTGGATTATTGATAGTGGTGCTACCAATCATATTTGTTCATCCTTGAGTCATTTCACTTCATATCATCAAATTAATGCTATCTCTGTTAAATTACCAAATGGAAATCATGTCATTGCAAATTATTCTGGAAGTGTTTTTATCAATCAAAATCATATCTTAGATAATGTTTTCTATATTCCTAACTTCACTTTTAATCTTCTTTCTGTAGCAAAATCAATTGATACTTTGTCTTGTGTGACTATTTTTTACTCTAATGGTTGTCACATTCAGGACAAAAACTCATTGAAGATGATTAGATCAACTAAGATGCAAGATAGACTTTATATACTCAGGATCCTTCCTATCAAAAACTTCAAATAAAACCTATCCAATTTATCCATATTGTCAATTTTACTGCTAGTAATCTTGAGACCCTTGGGCATTTTTTTATTAGGACATGTTTCAAATAATGTATTGATGTTATCAAGAATAAATTTCCTTTTGTTAAGTGTAGCAAATTTTTTGTGTGTGATGTTAGTCATTTTGCAAAGCAAAAAAGACTTTTTCCTCTTAGTACATCTAAATCTAAAAAATGTTTTGATTTGATTCATATTGATCTATGGGGACCATACTCAATACCATCAATTCATGAACATAAATATTTTTTTACCATAATTGATGATTATTCGAGGTACACATGGATTTTTCTTTTAAAACAAAAATCTAAAGTTGTCAATATTTTGGAAAATTGTCACTTTTGTTCAAACATAATTTGAGACAACAATAAAAATAATAAGAAGTGATAATGGGACTGAATTTTTTATGACTAATTTCTTTGCCAACAAAGGAATAGTACATCAAGCGTCTTGTGTTAATACCCCGCAACAAACAAAATAGTATAGTTGAAAGGAAACATGATCATATATTAAATGTAGCAAGAGCTCTCATGATACAATCTCATTTATCCAAAATTTATTGGTCATATTTTGTGGTACATGTTGTGCATATTATAAACATGTTTCCCACACATGTTTTAAATGATTTTTCTCCTTATGAGATGCTTTACAAAACTGCAGCAGATTTTAATCAATTGAAGGTGTTTGGATCTTTATGCTATTGTAGTACTTTGCCAACAAATAGAAAAAAATTTGATCCAAGGGCATCAAAATGTGTTTTTATTGGTTTTAAAAGATGAACAAAAAGATATGTTTTGTTGAATATTCAATCTAGAGAAATTTTTGTGTCTAGGGATGTCGTATTTTATGAACATGTTTTTCCATACCAAAAGGTTGAGGATACAAGTAATAAAACTGGTTGAGGATACAAGTAATAAAACTGACAGTTCTATCATACTTCATCAAAATCCTTTTATCGAAGACCAACCTGTTTTGATTCAACCATCACAAGCCATTTTTGTACCCATTGCACCCTATGATAATATAGAAGACAATAATAATAATGACCATGAATCAAATATTGATGTTCTAGAAGAAATTTGCTCCCATAGTGACTAAAATCTTAATGAAACTTATGAAACAGTATAGTCAATTCAAATGAGTACCCGAACAAAAAGATCACCTAAGTATCTAAAGGATTATCATTGCAATTTTAATGTTTCCAATACATCTTCAAAACTTAAATATCCTTTGAATTCAATTTTGTCTTATAATAAATTATCATCTTCTTACACATATTTTGTTATGTCTATTTCTTCACATGTTGAGCCAAACACTTATTTTGAAGTTGTGAAACATGACTGTTGGAGAAAGGCTATACAGTGTGAGATATCTGCTTTTGAGTCAAATCAAACATGAAAGACTATTGTTTTGCCTGAGGACAAAATTGTCATAGGTTGCAAATGGGTATTTAAAATAAAGTATAAGGCTGATGGAACTATTGAAAGGTACAAAGCAAGGTTAGTGACAAAGGGATACACACAAATAGAGGGTATTAGCTACCTTGAAACTTTTTCTCTAGTAGCAAAAATGACCACTATAAAGTTGTTTCTTTCTCTAGCTTCTATTTATAACTGGAAATTGAAACAATTAGATATAAATAATGTCTTCTTACATGGAGAGTTGAAAGAGGATGTTTACATGGTTGCTCCTCCTAGTTTGACTTCTATTCAACCAGGACAAGTTTGTAAATTAAAAAAGGCTTTATATGGCTTGAAACAAGCTAGCAGGGAGTGGTTTGCTACATTATCAATTTTTTTTATTTTTGCGGGATATACTCAATCTATGAATGATCATTCACTGTTTATTAATTATTCTGAAAGATCTTTTACAACAATATTAGTGTATGTAGATGATATAATCTTGGCAGGAAATGATAAAGAAGAGATTGATCAAATTAAACAAGCATTGAATAAAACATTCAAGATCAAGGATCTTGGAGATTTAAGATATTTTATTGGTCTTGAAGTAGCAAGAAACAAGAAAGGGATAATGATGAATAAAAGGAAATATGCATTGAAATTGTTAAAAGATGCAGGTCTTTAAGCCTGCAAACCTGCAATCACTCTTATGGATAATTTTGTTAAATTGTCTTTTACTGGAAGTGTGTCTTTCACAGATGTTTATGCTTATAGAATGATGATTGGAAGGCTTATGTATCTCACTAATACCCTACCTGATATAACCTTTTCTTTTCAAGAACTTTCTCAATTTCTTAATAAGCCTACAATTGCTTATTATAATGCAGCAATTAGAATTCTCAAATATATTAAAGGAGCTCCAAGTCTTGGCTTATTTTTCTCTTCAAGTAGTTCTGCTCATCTAAAAGCCTTTTTGTGATAGTGATTGAGGCACATGCAGTGATTCAAGACAATCCGTGACTGATTTTAGTGTGTATCTTGGAAATTCTCTTATATCTTGGAAATCAAAGAAGCAAAGAATAGTATCAAAAAGTTCGCTGTGAAGCAGAATACAGGGCAATGACCACTGTTACTGTATATCTTCTTTAGGATTTCAAGGTTCCTTTCGAGCAACCACTCTTTTATATTATGAAAATGACTCAGCAAGATACATTACAACAAACCCAGTGTTTCATGAACGTACAAAACATATAGAAATAGATTGTCACATTGTCAGAGAAAAATTGAAGAAAGATCTCATCCATTTATTTCCTATTTCCACCACAGAACAACTAGCAAACATTTATACCAAAGTCTTAGGTCCTCAATCTTTCAAGAATATTCGTTCCAAGTTGGGTCTCATCAATATATGCTCCCCAGCTTGCGAGGGATTTCAGAGGATATTGATACATGGCTTCTAAAAGGAAGCTAATATCAATTATGTGATTTTGTTTTTATGATAAAATCAAATTACCATCAATTCTGTTTATTTGATTTTATGACGTTATTATATTGTAATATTTTATTTTGTTTTTTTATTTAGCTATACTCAGAATTGATACATTAACAGTATATATTCAATTCTCTACTTTTGATCAATATACAAGAGAATAGATAATGTTTTTCATTCTCATATCCTTTATTCATCTCTATTCATTTTTGTTTATCTCTTTATTTTCATAATATTTTTTGAAAGAAAAAAAAGTGTTGTCAACAAATCATTTTTAAAAATTATGAGTTATCTAACATGTACAAATATTATTACATTAAGATGGAATTTTCAGTTTTTATTTATTTGACTTAGATTCTGGTGTACTCACAAAACAGTTACAAAAATTATTTTGAATTACATTTTTTATTATTAGTTTTGATTAAAAATTAAGATAAACAATTAATTTTAGAAATATATATGTGTATAAGTTTAGTAATATCAGAAGTGGAGTTTAAGCCTAACTCAACCTTACAAAACCGACTTGTAAGGTGAGGTTTGCACCCACTTTATAAACTATTAAAAGACCTTATCTCTAGTCGATGTGTGATCTTCAACAAGTAAGAAGTAATAAGAGGAATATGATTTATAAATAAAAATTTTGAAATTTAGGGATTATGAAGTTATCATGACACAAACATTTCAAAATATTAGATTTTTTTTTTTCAATAACCAATACGAAAATTGATCTACAATGCTATCTTTAAAAATTCATTTTTGGAAAATAATTAACATAACAAATAATTTTTTTAATAAAATAAAATTTAAAAATAATTAATTTATGTAAATCTATTTGCATTTTATCTAAAATATTAATATTTTATTATTATTAGTTTTATATAGATAACATCATTTATAAAGTTTTTTATTATAATATTTTCTTCGTGAAGAAGAAAAAAATTAAAAATTTATTATATCGTATAATAAGTTTTAATAAGTTCTAGATACCAATTTAGAATCTAATTGTACAAGTGACTACAATCTTGGTAGCTAATGTTAGATATCAATTATCTTAACTTAATTTGTCTCTAAATTCAATCATTATTTTTATTTTGTAGTTAGTTAGCAACCAAACCTAATGGTGATTATTTTGGTCACAATTAGCAAATATTTTAGTTGGTAGCCAAAAATTGGTCTCTAAATAATTTTTTTTTTTGTAGTGTTAGGTCTATAGGGAGCCTTTTGGTCAAGTACATTTGTCTTTCAACTATTACTTTTTTTATATGGATGATTTGAAGGATGTGAATCATGTTAGGTTCTAGCTAGCCATTAGTATTAATTTTGCTATCTATAATGCCATGGTGTATATTAGGATGTGAAACTTCCAATAAAAGTATGCATAACAATATCATTTGAATTTTTTGTGTTGAAGTTATTTGGCATCAACACCAGGTCTAGTAGGGTTTCTACTCCTATGCAAGTGGTCTAGAATTTTCCTCATATTGGTTGGATAAAGGTTACTATTGATTGTGTTGTCAAAGTTTTCCCAAGTGTTGTTATGTGAGTTAGGACCTTCAGAAGTAGTAAAGGAAAGTATATTAGGAGTTTTTCAACATTAATTAGGGGCTCAAAATTCCTTATATATTGAAGTCATGGATGATATAATAGTCATTGAATATACTCAGTCTGTTAGATATAAATGACCTTAGTCTGTTAGATATAGATAACCTTAGTTGGAAAGTGACTTTTATGTGCTTTTTCAAACTTTTTCCTAGGTTGATTCCTTAACATAAAGGGATGAATAAAGTGTTTAAAGATTTATGAGAGCATGATATTCAAGATTTTTCATATATTCTAACAAGAATAAATTAGCTAACCTTAATATAGATAATAAGTTAGACTTTTTTATAATGTCCTATGTTACCTCATTGTATTAGTTTGAATTTTTTTCATAATAGTCAGCTTCCTATGTTCCGTAATTGAAATTGTGTTATTTTCATAAGTTTGTTGTGGTTTCCCATATTTTTGTAATATTTTATTTTTATTTTTTAATAAATCATTTCATTTTGTAATATTTTATTTTTATTTTTTAATAATATATTTCATATAATGACGTATATTAGTGAATTTTAGGATGTCACTCTAATTGAAATATCAAAATTCATAGCATAAGTTTTATATATAAAAAAATATATTCCCTCTATTTAAATAATTTAGGGTGTTTCTTCTTTTTTGAAAAGAAATTGTAGTTTTAAAAATTTAATATGTAGTTTTACAGAAATAAAAGAAAAATCATTGTTATCTGTTAATGAAATAGTACAAAAATTTGTTTATAAAAAATAGTTGGAAATATTATACAAAATCATGATATAATAAATATGGATGATTTATTTTAAATGCATATAAATTGAATATTTCTTAATTTTAGCACAAAAAATTAAACAACTAACTAATTTTGAAATTAATCAAATATAAGAAATTAACATTCCCAACTTTAGATTGTTAGTAAACTAAAAAATTCCACAGCAAATAACCCTAAAGGGAATCGAAAACATACTAGTTGAACTAAATAGCAATACGATAACTCCATGTCAACATTTTTTTATAAACATTTTAGGAAATAAGATGAATTTCTTCCATGAGTTCAAATTAATTTACGCATTAAACAATTTGTAAAGTTTTCTTCATTGTTTTTTTTTTTTTTAAAAAATGGGCTTTTAAACCTATAATTAAACTAATTTTACTTTATAAGAGAAATTAATTTTATTTTTTTATCTTATTTTCTTATCTCAAAAGTATTTATAGAAAAATTTATTCAAATGCGTACTACATATAATAGATGGAGAGAGGGAGTAAAAGTTATGAAGTCTTATTAACTATACAATTAAAATATATCTAAATTAAGAAAATAATTTAAATTTTAATATTATTATACTATTATAATAATGTTGTGAAGAAGTGGTATGTAAAATAAAATAATGTAAAAATCTTTCCAAATGAAAGCAAGAAATAAAATGAAGGGGAAATGTGAACCACACGATTGATGAAGGAGATAAGAGGTATCCCATTGACACGAGGCACAAGCATGGCAGCATGGACGACCAACCAGAATCCACCACTGCACTATTTTGTCTTCGACTTGGATTGCATCCCTTCTCGTGATTGGAACCCAAAATTGAAAAGGTTACAAGGGCTAAGAGGCAGGAAGTAGGGACAAAAGTATACGGTGTAAATTAAATTTGGCATCGATATCACACGACAGCTGCCCTGTTACTTAGAATAGCAGCACATGGGTTTGACAGTGCAAGCCAGGTTTCGACTATGGAACCCAATTCGAATGCCAAACTGTTCTGGCAATCGTAACGAGGGAGTGAATGGAGGGCCATCTCCAGCAGAGGAATTTGCACCACTGGCCACCAAATTTCAGAGGCGTCTTCTTGTGGGCACAGGGTCAGCTTCACTTGTGGCTTTGGGTGCAAACTTTGGAGGCATCACCAGTTTTCTTCTTGGTTTGTCACCACAAAGTGGTCGCAATCTGAAGCTGGACGTGCTTTATCCCATTGGTGGCTACAGCCGTTGCATTGACACAAAGGAAGGATTTGGTAATTTTAGTTAAAGAATCATTATATTAAAAACAAACCATTGTGTGACAGAAGAGAAAAGAAAAACTCATGTTTTTATGTATTTGGATTATCAGAATTCATATACCCAGCAAATTGGGTGGGAGATCAGACACTGCTGTATCGAGCTGCTAAGAAAAGAGAAATGGAACGATCATTGGATCCTCCTCCACTGAATGTACGGCGGCGTTCTAACATCAATGAACCGGTTGTTGCATTTGGTCCCCCGGGTTCCACTGGAGAACTCAATGTTAGTGTAATTGTTTCACCTGTTGCTCCAGATTTCGCGTGAGTATGAGCAGTAGAATCTAGTAAATTTCAGAGATCTCACTTCAATTCAACTTTATTAGTTATTTACCGACTATAAGAATTATATGTTAATTGAAAAAGAAAAGGATAACTTTTCACTTTTACCTTTCAGTGTAAAGTGTTGGGTCTAAAGGCGCATCTAAAAAATAAATGAAAATTTATCAATAGTTTGCCAATCATGAATCACTTGTCTCGTGATATTCTCTTTTTCATAAGTATACTGATTATTAAGAAAGGAAGATTGACAGCTTTCATGTCTAACCTTTTCACTAGGATTGAAGCATTTGGAGGGCCCAATGAGGTAGGTGAAGCAGTGATTCGAAGCATAACAGGATCAGGGCAACGCCCTAACGTGAAGGGCACACTGATAAAATCAAGTTTGAGAGAGGATTCTGTAAGAAATGCCAAATACTACGAACTGGAGTACAGAGTTGAGAGCCCCTCGTTTAGGCGACATAATGTTTCAGTCTGCTGCGCTCGTGGTGGTAGGCTTTTTACTTTAAATGCTCAAGCACCCGAATCAGAGTGGCCAGAATTGAAGTCAGATTTCTATAGGATTGCTAATTCATTTACCCTCACAATTTAGTGATTCAAACCGAAGCTTAAATAGGAAATAAGGACAGAAGCCTAAATCCTTTGTTTCCAAAACCATGTTTTTGAATTGCATGGCTAGAAAACCAAACCAATTTCAGTCTTTTGTAATACATGTGGGGTGTCTGCTGTCACTAGAACCCAAGCATTTCTTAATTTAACAAATAGGACTGAAAAATAAGTTTTAACTTTATATATTACACGTTTCTTTTCCACTTTTTGAAATAAAATACAGATATGAAGTTTGTCACTATATGATGATTCTCTAGAGACTGTAACTATTATACACATTTAAATAATTACCTAGGTATTTGATCAAAACTACACCGAAACATACTAACCGATAGAATATTGCTCAAACACAACTAATGTACATAAGTCCCCCGTTTCCCAACTCATTGACCAAACCGAAAATGGAAGGTCAAGCACAAGTAATCTGCCTCCGCTTAACCATCTTCTCATAATTCTCAGAAACCATTGCAGTCAAATTAGGGTCTCCATATCCAATCTGGGCGCCAAGTCTGGCAAAACAACAGGTTAAGCCGTCTCACTGTTTTAGGTAGTAATAAGATGCTACTTTGGGACAATTAATTATCACAATAAATCAACCAATAAAAAAAGAAACACGTTAGACCTAACAGGTCAACCGACCAATTCCAAAATTCATGCAGAAGGAAACTAAAAGCCACAGGATTAAGAACTCAGTCAAGCAGAACAGCTTATTTCATTTTTAGTGACGTGCGATGGGAGAGAGAAAGAGAATTAATACAATAGACAAAGACAAGTGAGAAATTTACATACTTTTGGTCAAGTACAAGTTTCTGAACTTCTTTGATGGCTGAACTTGCGGCATAGAGAGATATCTTCCCCACCTGCATAAATGTCCAAGAAGTACACGCCAACACCAACGGGTCAACAAAAACGTTATATGAAATCAAGCATTTTAAAAGGAGGAAATACGATATAAGCAGGTGGCAACTAAAGAGGAAAGTTGATAATTAAATGTAACTTTTCCCTCTTCTGACCTCCAATACTTGAACTTTGGATTCATGTTCATTAGGTAGACAGCGAATTTCCTCTGTAAATCTTACAGCATCGCCCAGGCTTTCCGGAGATAAGAAATCAAGGCCCAGCTGAACATTCGACTGAAATATAGAGATAACGCAAATCGACAAATTCGACCATGAGAATTCATTTTTGTTTTCATTAAACACAAAAATATCCACTTTAATTCATCAAATTCAATATTCAGTGATAATTGTCACATCTGGGTTGTAATGAATTTAGGCTACAACCAACATATATAAGCATTCCACTTCAAAAAGAAAATGCAATATAAATTTAATTAAAGCAGCTTATAAAAACGATTTTAGTCATGGATCAATCAATGCCATAATTTTTGGTTATAAACCAGCCCAATTAGAAACCAAAAATTGAAGCAAAAATCGTTTACCATTACTTCAAATCACTCGAGTTATGACATTATCAGCCATAGAACAAGACCTCAGTAACTAAGTAGATTAAATGTTCATAAAAACTAAATCATATTAATAATGGTATACCCTTTATCAGATCAAAATTCCTTTGTATGAGTAGGATATAAAACTATGAAGGTCATCAATTTAGTAATGAGGTAAATGAACTCACTTGAACATTCCTTGCTTGGAAAGGGCAACCAGCAGGAACAAATATAGCTTCCCCCAAATTCTGTTCAAATGACCAAGGCTCCACTCCTATTTAGGAAAATAATAATCACATTAAAAAGAAAGATAAATCATTTTTTTTCAGAAATTTATAGGACTACCCGTAATGAAGCACATTGGTACTAAGTTTCCAATAATAAACACTTAGACAGTACACACGAGAAAATTGGTCTCAAGATACCTACATTTAGGCCTTATATAGAACTGCTCACTATCTTTTTTCATACCAGTAAATTTATACAGAAAAAAAAAAAAAAAAAAAGTAAAATTTAAAAAAAAAAAAAAAAAAAAAAAGTGTAAAATTTCAACAAGCAAAACTAGCAAAATTTAATCAGCTGAAATTATAGGGGTAAAATAGTAAATTATATGCTTTTAAATACAAGGCAAATCTACCCCTTCCCCCCAACAATTCCGAAAAGCAAAGTTTTATTAAGTACTACTTAGGCCTGGTCTCCACTTAATGAGATTTCAACTTCGTAAAAGTTTGTCATAATGGTTGCACACTATACTATGACGCTTCACTCAGCCTTTCTAGTCAAACTTTTCATATGTAGCCTTTCCCAAGACATTGGCAACCAACTTTAATATGCTGCAATTAAAATAGCTTTCTAAGACACCATCTCAAGCCCAGGGCTATAGTCCTTGAGTGGCGATGCTAATGTCTCAACAATGCATCTAGAATAGGCTCTAATACCATCATAGGAATTTGGCTTAAGACCCAACCCAATCCTACAAAATATACTTGTACAACAAGAATTGCCCAAACTTTACAAGTCCTACTCAGGCCTTATCTATTCAACCCTCCATAAGTCATCTTGGTTATTACACACTAAGACAAATCACTCAAGCTTTCTAGTCAACCCTTCATAGGTAGCCCTTTCTAGAGACATCGCAACCAACTCTAACAGGCTGCAATTATGGTTACTTTCCAACAACTTGACTAAACCTTTGTTAATAAAATTGATGAGGGGAAAGCAATTAACCCATTCTTATTCCATTTACCTACAAAACTAGGACAAGAACTCCACTCATTTCCTTAAATTAAAACATTAAATCGACGACTTCTGACCATGCCTTCCTCCCTCTCACATCAACAAAACATCTTTAAACCTCCAAACATAGCACAAGGGTAATGAGAGGGAATTATTCGCCTCATATCCACTTCTTAAAAAAATCTTGAACTCCCAAATAAAGGGGAATCATTTTATTCCTCTTCCCTCGCTCTCATTACCAGTTAAAAGAAACTCTACGAGATTTTGTCAACTTAGTGGGTGCAAGGGAGCTCCCAAGAGCAAGGCAAGGCCCTCTGTGTAATTCCACTTGTGTCAAACTAATTTAAACCACTTCTCTATATAGCACTTGAAAAATTCAAAACAAAGAAAAAATAAATCTTACCAAATTCTTCCTTCAACTTTCTTTTATGGTGCTTGTCGAGAAAAATCGTTCCACCATAAAGAGGCCATGCAACCTTGAATCCAGAGAGTACCATCAGAAAAATAAAACAAGTTAATTGACAAATAAAAAGGAAGAGAAATGTAATTTAAAATGTTTTTTTAAAAGACTTACAAATTCATTTCCCACATCACCTGACTTCCCCAATTCCTTCCAATGTATTTTCAAATATTTAGTCAATATTGGAACATCCTGCCGACGATAAACATCCCAAAGAACTCCAGGATGTGTTTTCTCAGAGACATCTCCATTTTGTGTAGATGGGAGTTTACAATTGACCATATTACCTTCAGCACCAGAATAAATTTCAAATTCTTGATCCATAATTGACTTATTCTGGTTTGAATCCATATCCATTCCACTACTTTTTGTACCAACTGATGAATCGAGTGAACTCCCCCTTGAAAACATTTGAGGATCCCCATGTGACTCTTTCGCCTCAGATTCTTGATTAGTGGTAGCCTTTTGCATATTTTCAATTTTAGTTCTCTGCCAGTCCTTCAACTCTACTTCATTTGTATGAACCAAAAGGTACACCTGTTGAAACTCAGTAAATTAATTATTTATTACTTCAAATAAATCAAAATTTCATTATTTCACTCTAGACAATATAACAGGAAGATTTGATAGAGAGAGAGAGAAAGAGAACTTTAAATTATTAAACACAAATGCACAGCATGTAGTAGTGTTTAGGTAAACAAGCCACATGTTTAGACATTTGAATTCAAATTGCAGATCATAAATTGTCAGTAAACATAAACCAACAATGAAGCATCAAATTGATTTTGTCAATACACTTAAAATTAGAACAAAGTTTATAAAGATGTAATGAGGGTAAAATACAATACCATGTCACGAATATTGAAGTGGAGATTTGTCACTGAATCACCTCTTCCAAGTTCATCACTAATTCCATAAGCTATATATATCTTGGGTCCTACGTCATTCTGCAAGGAGTAATGAGGCAATTTAGCTGCAACATTGAGAAGGCCCCACTTGGAGTGAATATACTGAAGTAAAGGTAGTTTGCTGATAAACTCAGGTCTTTGGTACAATAGAAATTCTTCAGATGCGCTAGGTGAAGGCCAATCCTTCAATTTCAATAACTGTGGCCATCCATTTTCATGACTGCGCCCTTCGAAGTATCCTTTCATGAACTGAGCAAGCTCGATATCAATCTGTCAATATAAAAATATTAAAATACAGACATAGCAGAGTGATTACTATAAATGATGAAGCCAAAACACAGTTCAACATAAAGCCAATACAATCTCAATCACCAAAAGCACAAGAGGTACAAATGTATACGTACCTCAGATCCATCTAAGCAATCTATGGCCTTAACCATCCTGTTCTCATCTTTTGCTTTCTCATCTGTTGTCTCTAGAATCCCCCGCCATATGACCATTGGATCCCAGCTTGAAATGGATGACCCATCAAATACTTGCTTAACAATAATTGGCTCACCAGTTTTCCAGTGCTTTCTAAAATTTCCAATCCCATCAGTTTTGATATCGTCAGATGCTGGACAATAAAGATAATTATCATCACTTGCTTCTCTATGAGAACACTGGCAGAGTCTGAGATCACTCAGCCCGGTTTCTGGTGGACCATCGCTGTTACTAATTCTGCAGCCACTAACCATTTCCTCTACATTCTTCACCAACTTCGCTACCCAATTTATCTTGAAAATTCGGCTTAAGTTTAATGAAGAATGACCACAGCCACCATACTCCTTAGGGGGACATGGAATACTTCCATTGTCATTGGATCTCCAATGAGGAAATTTACTTAATATATTTTGATCACAAGTTTTAGCTAGCTCTGTCTGGGGTTCTTTATTGCGATCAGCAGTTGCTTCTCGAAGATCTCGACAGCAATTAAGGCACAAATCATATGAACAATTTGGACAGCGTCGGTGATAATCAGTAATGGGTATCCTACAGAAATTGCTGCAAGAAAACAAATCAAAATAAATAATGATTCCTATACTGTCTATGAATAAGGAACAGGTGCTTGATTTGTCAGCACCCAGTAAAATCAACCATTCTACAAAATTTGTTACAAATGTACCAGCACATCTGCTCATCTGTGTTGAATTTTATCCTCGGAAGATCTATTTCAGCACCTGAGAGAGAAAACATTTCTATAACATCATCAAATGCTCATCACCACACAAAGAAAAACAACATAGACAACCAATCACCACTAACAGCAGAAAGCAAACCAAATTAACCTTAAAATGGACCTTACCACGCAACTTCTTTTCAAGTTCAACTTCAAAACACTGTTCACGGTGGATCTGCTTTACCACAGGAAGCACCGCCGAAAGCAACACATGGAGATACTGTAACTTATCCAGAACAGGTATCTCGCGTATCCGAACCTTAATCCCAGCAAAACCAGAAAATCACTAACAGGAAAAAAATTTACCCATGCTAAAACTTAAAAAGGCAAGCCTCATCAAATTTTAAGGTCCTATTTGGATAATAAAAGTCCCCATAAGCATCTTTAGGAGAAGGAAATAAGAAGGTAAGTTGAACAGAGCTTCTCTTAGAAGCTAAAATCAACTTATGCACTTAACTTTGTTAGAATTTTCTTATTCTACTCCTCCAAAAGTTAAAATATGAGTTAATTTTAGCTGATAGAAGAAGCTCATGTCATTTTAGCAGCTAATAATCTTCTTTCATGAGTCTCAACGAGAAATTTATTCAAACGAAATCTAAATTTGTAACAAACGAAAATACCTTGATAGAATTATCACTCCGCAAGCAAGTCTTGCAATTACATATACCACGGCAAGCAGGACATATCCTTTGAATTTCATCCAACGAAATGTCCGAGTACCTAAAAACGAATAAACCATAACAAACAACGATGACCTAACTGAAAGAGTTATTATCAATTATCATTACTAAAATTCCATGCTCACCATGCTGATATACAGCTATCACAGTATCCCCTCCTGTCACATCTTAAGCACCAAGTAACTCTATCTCGGTCATTCCTCCGGCACTGATGACAAGTCTGCCCGCCGGTGTCTTCAGAAGAACCAGAGGTTCCGTCGGAATATTCCTGTTACACAACACAACCTTCCAAATTCAGCACAGTACACTACACTTGCATCAAAATCACCCACCCAAACAGAACCCAAAATGAACTCACAGTGTTGGCATTAGCATCCAAGCTCCTTCGCGATCTCTTGCGCGAGGAGTCCGCCGGGGAATCATAGGAGACCCAATTGTCTTCTTCATAGAGCGCCACATCAGCATCAGCATCCGCATCCGCATCCACATCTACATCTACATCCACATCCACATCCGCATCCGCATCCGCATCCACATCCACCTCGTCATGACCGTGTCTCGCAGAGGAGGCTCTTCGCGCGTCACGCTCGGGCGTGTAACGAAACTGGTTCTTCGAGAGCTTCTTCTGCGAAAGGCTTATAGCGGAGAGAGGAACGTCGAAATCGTCGCTCTTACTCTCCAAATAAACATCAGACTCGTTCAGCGACTGCGACTTCCTCTTGGCTTTCTTGAGGTTGGCCCTCATTGCGGAATTCGCAGCGCGCTTCTTGGCCTGGATGTAGTGCTTCTCGCACACCGTCTTGTCCGGCATCGACATGGCCGTGCACCGCCACTGCTTTCCGTCGGACCTCTTGCACCGCAAGTCGTCCGGAATTCCCGCCGCATTGTCCTCGCCGTTGGTCGATCGCGCGTGATCCATTCGAAGAGGAACCCTAACTGAGCGGTAGCGCGCAGCACGAGGAGACGAAAACAAACCCTATCTGAGAGAGGAGTTGAATTGCGAGTGAGTTGAACGTGTTAGGGGCCGTGGCGGTAGAATTGGTCGGAGATTGAGGTTGCGGCGGCGGCGGGCGGCGGTGAGTGTTGGAAAGTAGACAGAGAGAGATAAAGTAAGAGTTGCGTTGTGAGATAAGCATCGAAAAAAGCTTACATAATACATTCAGTAAACAATGGAAGGCCTGAGAGAGGGTGATCCCTTCGTGCGCCTGCAACTCAAACGGTAAAAATTATAATTAAGTTATTTGCTTTTTTAAAACAGATTAAATTTTCGAATATTGGAAGGGAAGACTCGATTGATTAGAACCTGTGTATAATATATGATCATTTATAATTTAATAATAATTTAAATCATTTTAGAAAAGATAATGTAAAACTTTTTCTATCAATGTATTGTTAAGTTCGTTGCCATGGAAATCATGTTATGATTTAATATCACTAACAACTTTTTTATGATTGCTTCATAAATAGTCGTACATAATTTTGAGCGTAAATTTTTTATACAGTTAATTAACTAAAAATTATCTTAAGTATATTTTCTAAATCTATTATTTTTAAAGTTAAAAAACGTTTTATGTGTATGATAACGTGTAATTTTTTTATCGATAAATTTTTTTTTTTGAGATCATGATAATTGAGATACAGTTAAATATTAAATAAAATATATTGCATCCACCGATTATAAAGTCATTAATATTCACATTTTTTTTAATTTTCATTAAATAGTCACGTATGTTTTCGTGTTGTAACACTTTGATTTTATTTCATAAAAAGACACAAACATTTCTTTTGTTTTTGTTCCTCTTTCATTATTTGTAAGTGTATTTGTTATTTGCAATTTAAGGTTGTTTTATACTAGAACTAGAATAGAAAATAAATATAGTAAGGAGTTGCTATGAATATTTTTAGGGGTTAGACTATAATAAGGATTTGGACATTTAGTTCTAAGTAGAATTTAAACTATACTTAAAACAAAATAGAGAGTGAACTTGAAGAAGAATAGAAGTGTTAATAACATGAAAAGAACTCTGATTTCCATTATAACGCTCACAGTTCTCCATTATTCCGCTTTCATTTTCTTTTTTTTTCATTATTTTCTTCCTTCTCACCTAAAACAAACTCAAAGTCTTTTCACCCTTCCTTAGTTGATATAAGGCTATAAGTAAATAAAGTCAACATTTAGAACATTAATCTTAAGTTTTATTTCGGTAATTTTTTATCCTTTCTATTTTCTCCTCTTGGTGAGTGCATGCATGTTAGAATTTTTGGGAAGTATGAGAGTTTCTAAGTTTGAACTAAATTTAAGGGTGATTGCTGGTTTAATTTTGAAATGTCAAGGAGTTTCTTACGGTTTTGCTACATACTCCTCTCCAAAGTTGTAGTTCTTCAGAGTGCAAGAGGATCGTGGTAAAAGAAATTAACTTTATTTTTCGCTTCAATTTTGTTTATAAATGATAATTTGTCTGTGGATTAAATTAAGATTCTTGGATGTGCAAACTTAAGGATTACATTGTTTGCTTTTCGAAAAATATGTGAAAAGCTTGAACAATAAAATTATATATTTTGACATGAAAATGTGACTATTTATGAACTTTCTTTTGTTTTGAGTCCAGTTGGTGTTTTGTAAAATACAAGGACAAAATTTGTAATTTTTGTATTGTGTTGAACAATTTGTTGTTTAAATTATAATTTTCTAGTTTTTGATATATATATATATATATATATATATATATATATATATATATATATATATATATTTAAAGGGTTGAATGAATGTGTTATAGTCATAAGTACTTGGAATTGTAAATGAAAGGTAATGGTTATACACAAATTAAATCAATATATTAATATAAAGTTTGTTTGATTAGTCGATTCTAATCATATGGATCACTAATTTAATGGATTCGGGTTGACTTAATTAAGAAAAAAAAGGGGATGTGTTTTTCTTTATGGGTTACCAACCCATTATGCAGCTTTCAAATACAACTTTGGCATCCGGAGAAAAAATTTAATGCATCTTTTTTAGCATCCGGATTTTTTGGAAAGAAAGAAAGACACAAAATAAAGTGTCTTCAGTGAGAAATGAAAAGGGGCCACCAAAAGAGAGTGAAAAAAAATAATAATAACCTGTATGTCATGTGCAAATTTTTATAGAGAAACTAGCTTTAGGTTTTAAACGAATGAAAAATGATAATTTCAATAAGCAAAATTTGATTTTATAATGAAAAATACTAACTTTAGGTCCTACACGGTATAAAGGGAATAACAATTCTAATACTTTCACTATTTTTGATTTAGGATTTGAAACTAAATTACAACAAAATTGAGCCTGTTTTAAAAGGCTTTGTGGGAAAAGGGTAAATCAATCAAATACCCTTATTCTTTTTGCGTTTATGTCTATCACTGCTATTGTTGCGGTCGCTTCCACCAGTCTTCCTAACTTTGTGCGGTCTTTTTGATGCCTGACCAAAATGTAATAAAGTCAGAATACAGAATAATGTAAATGAAAGTAACAACTAACGACATATTCAGCATTATCTTTATATCAGTGCAAACATTGTATTTATATTTTTATGCATCCACAAGGTGTTTTGTCCATCCTTTGTTTCTCTTATCCTTCACCATTAAAGATTCAGAATTGGCATAAAAGTAATGTAAAATTGATGATAAAAGGTTAATCATACCAAAGCGGAGATAGCCTTCAGAGGGTCTCCATCTTTTCTAAATTTTCTCTTGGATCCTTTGCGGCGATTATTATTTCCCATTGCATCACTCGCAAGTTTGACCATGTCCCTTGCCTCTTTCGTTGGTTTGTCTAATAGGTACTCAGGCACATCACGTAGGTGCGGAGGTGGGGCAATCTTGCTCAAAACTTTGTCATGCTTCAGTAGATCTGCTCAAATATGATTTTGATCCTTTAAGTTCAACTTTAATATTAACAGCAACAGACCTTATCCAATCAGCAAGCACAATAAATGTCAACGACATATTTAACAATGATATCAACCAATTACATTACCTAGGTCTTTTGGATTAGTCTCAAAATGGGCTTTCAACCTTCAAAAAAACACAGGTATGCAGCAATAAATTAGAACGGGAATAAAATTAAGATCATAGTTAAAGTTCTCAATAATACACCAAATGATATAAAAAGCACTCACTTTTCAGAGTTCAAAATTTCATTCCTCAAATCTTGGGCTCGTGACTCTCGGACGGCAATTCTAGTTACACTCTTGGCAACATCCTGCAAGTGAAAATCAATCATAGCATATCCACTCAATATCAGGTAGAAAAAGGAAGGCGCAAAGCAAGATATATTCTATACGCTATTCATTAAGAAGAAAAACATACGAGAGTATGTTGCATCATGCACGTCCATACCCTCAATTTTAACTAAGACATGCATAACAAGATAATCGCAAAACAAATGTTTGACGTTTTGGTGGTCAACAACTTTTAAAATATTGACACACATACGATAAATGTTTGATCAAGCAGAATGTTACGATAACAACCTAATACAGAAGGAAAACGTATACAAGTCAAGCAAAAGACCTCTCTTAGGCTTGATGGATCAACAGAATCCTATTTTAGCTTTCCATCTATAACAATGAATAATGACAAATACCCCGCTTTGTGTACACAATTTTGTTTTTCAAAATTACCCTAAGGGATGACTCTTTCCTTTTTTCTCACACGAAAGCTCCCACTACCAACAAAATTGTCTCCAATCAAATTATATGTGTTAACTTTCAGTAATCTATAAAACAGTCACCCACAAACAAAACTCAATATCCAATTGCTACCCACAAACAAACCACTCACCCACGCCTGTATGTCTATTCATTTTAGTGTTACCCACAAGCAAATCACTCGCCAATGCATGCCTATTAATAATATAAAACTAAAATTAATATAAAAATTAAAATTTTAACTCAATAAAATAAGATAACACGATGAAACTACAGGTACACAAGCATGTCTATGTTTCCGCTAGTCAAGAGTAAAGGAAATAATAAATCACCTCTGCCCTATACCGTAGAGATTCAACTACGTTCTCGGTGAGGAGGGGAAACTCGGCAATAGAACTTGTTTCTTTGTTTTCATCATCCCCAACAAAAGATTTTATTTCTTCTAAAGTATCCATCTCATCTGGAGAAACCTGAGATGAAACAAAGCAATATCTAAATAACACTATTATGCAGATTGGTGCCATTTAGGATCTCCATGGAATACCCAATGGACAGGAGAGAGAAAAATGCAACTAAGAATACACTTTTAGAATTTAGGTAATAGAAAAAAAAGTGGATTTGTTTTGTCCCAGAAACTCACCAGAGAGACAGAAGCACCAGAATTGTAGGCTCTACCTGTACGTCCAATTCGATGTACATATCCCTCAACATTTTGAGGCATTTCAAAGTTTATAACCTGTTCATCAACAAGAGAGAGCATTAACTAATTGATTGTAGTGAACAGAGCTCCATCGCCATGAAACAAGGATATAAACTAGAAGAAGCAATTTACCAATTAACATAGTACACAACACTTACTAACAATAGGATATGCAGAACAATTCAAACAAGTCAACAATACACCAGAGATACCAAAGAGAACTTGCATACCGTGAATACATTTTTAAAGTCAATTCCCCTTACGACTCCGAATTCAGAATCTAATTTTACTTTAGCACGTTTTCTAGACTTCCGTGATCCAGCGTTACTTTCCTTAGACAGTTCATCCTTTTCCTGTGACTGACTAAGATCTGTTGCAATTAGATAATCAAACAGACCTGCATTGAATTCCTGATAAAAACAGGTTAGTCAAAATCGTGTGAGAAAATGAAGATCCATAAATCATAATGAATTGATAATAAAGTAACTTTTCAAAGAAAACATAAACTCCTCAAGCTTTGTTGGCTGGAAAATTTCTGTAGCACTAAGTTAAGTAGCAAACTCTTAACAGCTGTTGCACCAAATGAAAGAATGAATTGAATAACATCGTCTACCTCCAGAATATGGAGACGGGAATTCTGAGGCAACTCAGGATTTAAAACAGCAGATCTGATCCCAAACTACAAGGAAAACAGGGAAATGTGAGAGAGCAAGGAATAATGACAACAAAATAATCACACTGTAACTACAAATGTTTTAAACCCAGAGTTGATTCAAGACTTAATCCAAACTTCTCGAAAAGAAATATTGAAAGGGGAATTCAAATCACATAAGTATTTGTTAAATAATCACCATCCATTAAATTGGCACAATATGAAAATCGACACAAATAAAAACAGAATTTTCAGACGTTTAACTTGGGGAACTATTTATTTAAAAAAAAAGTAAAGAAAAGGAGGGAGATTTTTTTTACAGGAATAAGCAGTCATGGAGGAGAAATACACGCATCCAATCAGTGGTAGCAATGTACTAGGAGGAGAAAGGGAGGAAGCAATCAACTTTGCGTTTGCATCATCTTTCATCAAATTTTCCTTCATTTTCTTACATTCCAACCTCAATTGTTTACATCCACGAGAAGTAAAGGTTAACAATTTTTGTTTTGAGTTGAAACTTGGAGATATACCCACTCCAAAGAACTTGCCCATATGGAATTCTTTGAGATAAACCTACAACTCATTTGTGTTAGGCATTAAATTTTATGGCATGAATGGGTAACAAGTGTGGTATTGAGTAGTACAAAGTTAAATCCTAGGCTATATATGGGTTCCTTTAAAACACCAGGCCTGTAAATTGGAGGTTTGGTAAATCTATATTACCCATTATTACGGGTTTTGGAATAAATTTCAGCCGTCTCAAAATTAATTTGTCGATGCTCAGATTCAGAGGAAATTACTCCAGTAGCTCCTCCTGAATGCATTTATAGAGACCAAACTAGTCCGTCATAGTAGCTAAACTACTTGGTGGCAACTTTAATGAGTATTCCAAGCTAAAGAATTCTATAAAAAGTGTTTATTAATTTTTACGCTGATTTCCATATTTTAAATATTCTTTCATTTAATTTCCTCTTATAATTATGAGATTCTATATTGCAAAACAGTAGCGGTGATGACTTTGTGTACAATTTAAGCAAGTATTGACATGAATGCTTAAAGACTTGAGATAGAATAGTCTTGATAGACTGGTGTAATTTTACTTCTCATGGTATATTTGATTGCTTTTTCATTATGGGTTCAGTTATGGGTCATTGTTTGCTGTAACAAAGAGAAATGCATGCTAAGAGCTAATGTGCTTTGTTTTATTGATAAAGTTTGTCATAATGAAGAGATAACACGGTTTATGAGACTAGTTCCCGTAATATACACTATGGTATGCCATTTGCCACAAGAGATAATGTGGCCTATTCGATATCAAATGAGACCTGGGTCCTAATGAGTGATAACGATGATATATAACAATGTTGGTATTGTTTCCTCATTTACCAGTGTCATTATTCACAATTGAGTTTTATAGAAAAATGATAACCCTAGTTTTGAGTTATATTTATATTTTTGAATGAGTTCTCAAGAGGAAGCATTGGCTTTATATGGTGTTTTATCTTGTATCTGAAATTTCTTTCTCCTTTTGTTACCATAAATTCATATTTGAATTTGAACACTCATGCAATGTTTGTTTATCCTTTCTGACTACTTTGTTTACTAAGCTCTTAATAAGACTCCATGACTCGCATTTCCTTTCTCCTTGTTCTCATATTCTCTTATATAGCCAAGGAGATTGTTCCTGGGGTTGGCAGGTTTGCCCAGGATTTCTCTCAAAAAAATATGCGCTCTATCAAGAAATTGTACAAAAAGCAAAAGCTTAAGCTATTAAATGAAAGATCATGAATGGTTTTACTTCTACCGAAAAGCTTTAGGCAAGAGTCCTATGGGCTTGATGTCATGACAATGCATTAGTACAAAGGAAATGTCATACATATTAACAGGTACCTAACGTTGAACATCAATCAAGTGAATGTTTATGAATACATCAAACACGTACCTTTTCCAAGAATAGTTTCAGTCTGAAACTCATGTCTATGGTATTAGTGAATATCAGAACTTTCTTTTGGACCAACCCCAACTTCAACACAGCAAGGATGTAAAGTAACTTATCACTAGCAGAACATGAGATCTGACACAAAAATTTAATGAAAACAGTTAAAACCTGATCAATTCCATAGAAAAAATTGGAAAGATACAGCCATAAATGAAAAAAAGAAAAAAACTAAAATCTATGGTACAGGTTGATTGCTTTCAAACATGCTCTAAGCAGAAACATAACATCAGATATTTAAATTAAATATACTCAGGATCACTGAATCGAATGATATGTTTATTTTTAAAGTGTTAAAATCCTTCTCACTCCAAATCAAAATTTTCCTCACTAGAATGGTTAATTTCCTTCTAATATCAACGAAGAAGGGAGATCCCAAACAGAGAAAACCAGTAAAAGCCCCTTCTATAGAAAGAAATTATGCAATATTTGTGAAGATAAAACGAAGAATAAAGTTAACTGCAACTAAGTGCATAATGGAAAAAAAGACAGGTAGAAATATATTACCCAGAACTGCTGAACATTTTTAGGAATGATCTCATCCTTGTTATTTCCCACTTCAGGCAAAGTCAAAATAAACGGGTTGTGCAGAATCAACTTCTTTAGTTTGTCAACATCCGCACTGTAGACAGTATATTAGAATTAAATCAAGGCAATAGATGAGAAATTAAACAAATGGAGATAATATATCTAAGACTAACCCTAAAATAATGTCATGAAATGATCAATGAGAATACACAAGAAAACACTTTACCAGTAAAACTTCACAGAAATAATATTTTATTTAACATATAGCTAACATACAATATAATCTACAAATGTGCAAGAAAAATCACCATGTTTGCTCTCAGTTTCATATGATGAAGATACAACAAAAAAGCACATCCTTACATAGGGGACAAAAATGAAGCTGTTCACACTAAGGAAAGCTAAACTCACGATTGAATAAATTTTTACTAGCTAATTTTATCCCCAATATATGAATATGTGCAAAATTTTAGATTAATCAAAATGTATTTCATATCTCATTTATACACATCAAAAGTAATGTAATAAGTATTTTAAAATATATGAATCCGAAGAACTCATCGTTGTGCAAATTTTACAAAATTTGACACAAATAATGTAGGTAATAAAATGTTATAATCCAATGGCCAGGACGATTCAAAATATTTTATGTAAAGCTATTGTTGGTCTAAAAGTAAATGTAACTCATTCGTGTGAACTGATATGATGATATGATTCAATGACCAGGTCAACGAAAATCCCATTTTATGTAAAGCTATTGATAGTGTAAAAGTGAGTGAAACTCATTAGTGAGAACTAATTACACGTGATATAGGCACACATATATAAAGAGAGGGATTTGAAAATGACAGGAAACATGAAAAATATCATAAGTGGAAGAAACATCATAAATAACACACCTTGACGTTGCAGACATAAGAAGACACTGGCAACTTCTGGGAACATGAGGTGTAAAAGCTTTTATATCATTTTCATACCCATATGATAGTAGAAGATCTGCCTGAAAACATTATTTGAACATTGATCATGTCACAAAATACTAACCAAAAAATTGTTCATCAGCTACTTGAGTTGTATTGATAACTTAAACCATTAAGCAAAGCATGAAAACAACACACATTGCAAATGCTCTGTGAATATAATTCAACTTTAAAAAAAAAAATGCTAGTTGTTTCAGAAATAGACAGCAGCCAACAAACAAAGATTCTAAACAAACAATTCACTGCATCTGGTTTCACCTCATCAAGAACAAGAGTTTCAAGAGATTCACTAATGGATGCCGCCTTAAGTATGCCACCGGATAAACACTTCGCTACGCAGGCAGGAGTGGAGATCAAAATATCAGGAGGTCCAGCCAATGCTGCCCGCTGCAAACACAATTCAGAGACAATTACAACAAAGCACATTCTAAACAAATTGTAAACATAAATAGAATATCCACACCCTAAACGATAACAACAAACAAACAATAGTCTAGAAGACATAACCAACCAAGTCATTAGCAAGCATGTTGCTATTCAGCTGCACAACTTTCAGTTGAACTCTGCACAACTCAACCAGCGACAACACTTCCGCATGCACCTGAAATTACGGATAGAAAGAAATAACACGAAATTAAGTTACACAATTTTTTTTTAAAAAAAAAAGGATGGCATGAATCGAAACAAGTGAAGGCACCTGTTGACAGAGTTCGCGAGTAGGGACAAGAACAAAAGCATTGGGCGCGAGCTTCTTCCGATCAGCACTAACGGTAAACAGCTTCTGAAGCAACGGGAGAAGATACGCTAAGGTCTTTCCGGAGCCTGTTTTGGCGCGTGCAACCACGTCCTTGCCTTCCTGGAAACAGATAATGAACAAGTTTAGGTTGAAGTGAAGTTGAATGGTGAATAGTGAAAGGTGAAGTTTGAAAAAAGTGTAACCAGAATGAGTGGAATGGCGGCGCCCTGAATTGGAGTGGGTTTGTCGATCCCTTTCTTCTGTAAGGCGCGAACGAGACGAGCGTCCAGGCCGAGCTCTTCGAAGCTCTGGTCCTCTGCTTCTTTTTCTTCTTCTTCTTCGCGAATCGTTTCTTTCAAGTTCGTTTCCGCCATCACGAGTCGGCGACGGTTGGAAGTTTGAATGAAATAACGGTTCAGAAATCGATGCCGCGACGATGCAAAACTTTGAATGCCTGTGGTTTGAGTTTGGCACGCCTGCAACTTCCTTTTGTTTAGGTCTTCAGAACCGAGACATGCTTTCAAGAACGCATTCAAACTCCGAGTAATGGGCATCAGACATGGGTGGTTCCATGAGTGATCAGGCCGAGGCCCAAATGTAGTGGGCCACTCCATGGGGTGCAGGATGAAACCATGGGTTGCAGGAAGAATTTGCCTCGAAAAAGGACTAAGGACAAAATTGGAAAGAAAACAATAGATACATAAGAAAAAAAAGAAATCATTAAAGGGACTGCCTTCTGCACCCCATGTTTTTAAACCTACACCTCTGTGAGGGGTTGAAATAATAAACTTGTTTTTTGAAGAAATATATTTTACACGGCATATTTTAGTATATATTCTTTTATTCAGAAAATATCTTTATAGATATACAATACATTTTGAATCATACAAACTCACATTTTAAATTACGTAATTTATTAAAATATATTTTCAGATTTAGAAATATATTACATTTTAAAAACATATTTCAAAATACACGTTTAACTTTAGAATTCATATATTTCTGAAAGTTAAAATTGAGTGCAGTAATATATAGGGGTGGAGAATTTAATGACCTCGTCAAAAAGGTAATAATTATAATAATAAATCATTTTAGTATCTTCTAACCAATTTAATGCGAAGGAATTGCAATGATTTTTTTTTTAAAATAGACCAAATTAATATCTTTGAAAATATTAAGATGAGATTAAAAAGACATTAATAACAATAGGAAAAAAAAATTGTAAACTTTTACTTTTCTTAAAAATAGGACAAAACTTAACCATTTAACTGATGGTATAACTCTAAAATAAATGTTTTCAATAGATAAATGAAAATATTTAATTTTTTAAAATAGACCAAATTAATATCTTCAAAAATATTAAGATGAGATTGAAAAAGTATTAATAACAACAGAACAAAATAAACTCTTAAACTTTTACTTTTCTTAAACTAGAACAAACTTAACCATTTAACTGATAGTATAGCTCTAAAATAAATGTTTTAATAGATAAAGAAGAGACCATAAAGTAATGTTGTGCTTAATCCAATAATATTTTTATTTGAATTTTTTTTTATAACATTCCATAACAATATATATGATATGTTTCTTAAATTTTACAATGTTTTTTTAAAGTTGTACAAAAATAATTTATGACTAATTGATAGTGTTCAATCCAAAAAACAGTGTAATAAAAAATGTAAATTTAGTACACATTTTACCCCTTAGTTTCATTTAAGAATTTTGTCATCTATTTTTTGTTCTTGTAATTTTATCATCATATTTTAATCTTTTCATTTTATTATTCATTAAATTATAGCAATATGTTTTTGTATCACGACAAAATTTAAACGGAATCAACACTGTTATTTTGAAAAAGAAAAAGTCGTAACATATTGTAACTTAAAAAAAAAAATCTTAAATTACCAACATTTGAAAATGTGAGACTAATAATCCAAGCTGAGCTACCAAAATTAATAATAAAAAATGAGTAAAAGTGAAATTCATAAAAAAAAATAAACTATAAACATAATTTACCTAAAAGAAATGCATATAATTATCATGTCATTACTTAATAAAAATATTCGATTGGTGGAACTAAAAAATCAATAAGAAAACGTTTAATTTTTTTAGGTCTTAAAACATAGAATTAACATAGTTTTAATTTTGTAAATTAGAAAAATAAATCATTTCATTCACTCAGAACAAAGTGTGCGCATTTCAAAAAAGTTGAAAATAAAAAGTTATTTGTTGTCAAAAACTTAAAGAAGGCATACTGATAACTGTTCCCTAAAAGTGTGCAATGATTTCAATTTAGTTTCTGATTGTTAATCAAATTTAAAATTTATCTGAAAGTAATTTAAATTTTCAACTTTCACGTTGTTCTTAGTTACAAATAGGTTCGTGCATGATATGAGTTAAGAACTACTGTTGTTTTGTTACACTCTAAGTCTCAAAATATTATAGTTCTAAAAAAAATTCAAAATATAGAAAAGAAATTTGTTTTAATGATTTTGTTTTAAAAGGTAATGTGTTTACTGTTGTAATTAACATAAGTATAAAATGTGGAGGGAGACTATACATGTATCATCGCAGATAAATGTCAGAGGTTGTTGAGTTCCTTTTTTTTTTTTTTTAAATTAGGAAGATATTAATTTTTGATATTTTTCTAGAAGAAGAGAGAAAGAAATAGAAGTAGTTAAGATTGTGGAAAATCATCGTTTTACACAACACATCCCTTGCAAAGCACGAAGCCAATACAACACAACAAAACAAAACACCGTACAACTTCCCTTGTATTGGACCTACCTCACCTTTCTCCGTTTTTCAACTCCACACAAAACCAAAACCTTTCTTCAAAATCAAACACTTTGATTTCTACCATAATCGAATCGATTCCATTCCCAATAATGTCCCACACACCACCGCAAACCCTCGATTCGGAGGAGGTGTCCCCCGCCACCGCCACCGCCGCCCAAACCCCCGACTCCCATGCCGCCACGCTCCTCCACCTCTCCTTCAACCAGGATTCCGGATGCTTCGCGGCGGCCACCGACCGCGGCTTCCGCATCTACAACTGCGACCCCTTCCGGGAGATCTTCCGCCGCGATTTCGGCCCCGGAGGCGGCGTTGGCCTTGTCCACATGCTCTTCCGCTGCAACATACTCGCCTTTGTCGGCGGCGGCGCCGACCCCCGCTACCCCCCCAACAAGGTTATGATCTGGGACGACCACCAGTCCCGCTGCATCGGTGAGCTCTCCTTCCGCTCCGAGGTGAAGGGCGTCCGTCTCCGGCGCGACCGCATCGTGGTGGTCCTGGCGCACAAGATCTTTGTGTACAACTTCTCCGATCTCAAGGTGCTGCACCAAATCGAGACCATCGCCAACCCTAAGGGCCTCTGCGACCTCTCCCACGTCTCCGCCACCATGGTCCTCGTCTGCCCCGGCTTGCAGAAGGGGCAGGTCAGGGTTGAGCACTACGCCTCCAAGAGGACTAAGTTCATCATGGCGCACGATTCCCGAATTGCGTGTTTTGCTCTCACTCATGATGGCAGGTTGCTCGCCACCGCCAGCTCCAAGGGCACCCTCATCAGGCTCTTCAATACCCTCGATGGTTCATTGCTCCAAGAGGTGAATTCAGTGCCATTTCCTCTTTCTCTCTTTTGTTCAAGGATAAATCTTAGGTGCTTTTAGTGTTGTTTATAGAATTAGAGTTTTATTTTGGTATTGCGTCAAAGATCAACATGAGTTATAGAAGTGAAACTCAAATTTTGATTGGAAAAGAAGTAAGGAATTGCATTCAAGCTTAATTTTCCTATAAATCTTCCCAAAGCGATATGAAGAAAATATTAAATAAAATTTTGGATAAATTACATTGGCACCACCCTTAAGGTTTCTTTAGTTTGCACACAATACATAATAAAGGGTGTCAGGGTAATATGTTTCAAGGAACTATGAGGGTTGCTGTAGGATTAAAAGAACAGGGAGTTGAGTGGAATTCTAAGAAATCACGGGGTGTGTGTGATTTGCTCAAATAAATCTGATACGGGTAGCATAGTTTTAGCTAAATGTGTTCTTAGTAACTGAGAAATAAATAGCTTTTAATGTTATGAGATGTTAGTGGTTAGATCAAAGTGATTTGGAGGTTTGAATGGGAATCTGTGGGTGATTATTTCCAGGTAAGGAGGGGTGCAGACCGAGCAGAGATATACAGCCTTGCATTCTCTCCTACTGCACAGTGGCTGGCTGTCTCAAGTGACAAGGGGACCGTTCATGTTTTCAACCTGAAGGTTGATTCTGGACTGATGGGGCATGACAGATCGCACAGTACTTCTGAGGCTAATCCTGCTAGCGCTACTGCTGTTTCATCTCTTTCATTTATTAAAGGTTTGTGCGCCATGGGTTATTTGTGAATGATATTTTGTGGAAATCTACATGTTTAGTGATTGTCAAAGAACTAGAACAACAATTGTTGCAGTCGAGTTTTTAAATTGCAATACAACTGCAGTTGCAGTTTTTTCATAATCCTTGAAATTGCTTACAAATGCAGCTGATGCAACTGCAATTGAGGGCGTAGATTATATTTTAGAACCTTGTTCATTTTAACATTACCAAGGTTCATTCAGTCTTGAAATTAAGAATTTTGTGATGAAATTTGTTTCTTGTGATTTTATAATTTTGTCTGTTTTTACAGGTGTGCTACCCAAGTATTTTAGTTCGGAGTGGTCTGTGGCTCAATTTCGCTTGCAAGAAGGTCTGCAGTATATTGTTGCATTTGGCCATCAAAAGAATACAATTGTAATACTAGGCATGGATGGCAGGTATGTCAGTAGTGCATCATATTTGTGCTCTCTCAAGTTTGTCATTATCTGCCCTTTTGTGTTTTGTTTTTGGAAATGGGGGAGGGGTGTTGCTTAAGAGATATTAGACATTGAGTATGGTGGAATAATGATTTGAGGACTAGGTTCTAAAGCCTACTCCATATCACTGCATTAAACTTTTATATAAGTGTATACCTGTGCATTGCTTTGCTAAAATTGACCAATATTGGTGGCTTCGTTCAGGTTTTGTGCTTATGGTAGTCTTAAAAGCAGAAAAAGTCAGATTGGTTTTTACAGTCCTAAAGTGGATGGTGTGTCATTATTTTTCATTTTAAACGTTCAATCACGGTTAAGATGCTGCTTCGATTTTTGGCACCAGACGACTAGCTGCATCGTTATGTTATTGTTTTTATTTATAATCTTTTTAATCTCAAGCAAATGATGAAATGATGCCTGTTTTGGAAAACGTTTTATCTGAAAACAAATGGATTAAATTATTAATTTAAATGGTGGCGGGGGTGTTTACATATATAATATTGTATCCAAAATGATCACTAGTTCCTTGTTTTTGACTTGGAATTTTTCCTGTGAATGAAAATTTTAACAAAAATCTTTATTGAAATTGTTGATGCAGCTTCTACCGATGTCAGTTTGATTCTACGAGCGGTGGAGAGATGACCCAACTTGAATATTACAATTTCCTAAAGGCGGAAGAGACATTCTAGTTGAGTATGGATGCAATAGATGCATCATGTATATATCTTCAGTGGATCTTGCTGTGAATACTATTTGAATTTTATGTTCAGCTCGTTGTTTGAAACGCTTGAACTGTAAATATGAGTACTGCTAAATCCACTAATGTTGTCCAATTCACTCTGTTGGGTGCTTGTATATATTAACTACCAACACCTTGTTACAAATTAGAATGAATTGTCAGCAGCATTCGCTCCAGATTCACTATATTCACTATAATTCTTGAAGCTGGTTATCGTGTAATGAACGTTAGAATTGTTTGTTTCTGTTGAATTCGTTCATATATGTTTAGTCTTTTAAACACATTGTTTCTTTTCTTTGTTGTACTCATGGATCGTTCGTTGACTAGTACCAGCAATTTTCTAATTCATTTATAAAAGTAGTATATCTTGAGGTTTTATATATAAATAGCGATTGATAATATAGTAAAATTATATAGTTTAAAAAATGGAGTGAAATAAATAGAACCTACTAAAACAAACTAAATAAATAAATACTAGTATTATACCATGAAAATGGTAAGAAATAGAAAGAAGATACATGTAGTAGTAGCATGCACATCACATTGAGGGGATTGAATTGTGGAACCAAAACCCTATCTGAATGCATTTGTTGGAGTGTGTTTTGACGAATCCAAATCCAACAGAACGTCGATTGAGTCGGGGAAAGAAGTGATGATTCTAAGCTGAATTTTCCTCAATTGAAGGGCAAAGTCTAACGCCTGGTTCATGGTGGCCCGAGCACCCTCTATTGCTTCAACAAGCTCCGCATTAGTCAAGTAAGTGCTGCATATTTGGCTCAAAATTCTGTCGTGTCGTTCTTGGAATCTCTCTGCTCTTTCCTCCGCCGCTTCCAACGCCTCGCTAACCATCTTCAGTTTTTCTGCAGCCAGGTGTTTCCGCTGCCATCTCTTGATGTTAGGCACACAAAATAAGAAGGAGGCGGAGAAGCCTATTACCGCGAAAACCATGTGGCCAAACTCCATCATCACCACTATAGTCTTCATGCTTCAACTTCTGCAACACCATATATCACCATCATGATAATTGAGTGAGTACCTTGCTTCGCTTTCGAGTTACCACATTACTTTCACTTCAATTCATTATCTATTCTCTTTCTATATTCACAGTCGCAATCATCTCCCACCTTTACCACATCTCTCTCTTTCTCCTATGATCACAATCCATTATCATCAAATTTACAGGGAGATACTTTTCCATATTTTTTTCTTCGTATTTCAAACGTTTAATTTTTTATTCTCTTGAATTTAGAAAATTCTTTTATATTAATTTGATGGTTAGTGAAATAGATATTTTATCTAGATTTCGTATTCTTGGCTTTGTCTTTTAGACTACGTTTTACCCTATGGTTGACTTAGTCTTCTGTTTTTCATTATATATAATGTATTTGGAAGTTTTTTCTCTCCCACATCATTTTCTTTTTCGATTAGCCCATTATTATTGTAAAAATATATTTTACCAAAATTACTTTCCCGATATCTGAATGAGCTTTTAAAGACAGTGTATATGCATGTCTCAGGCTTTTCATCAAATGATTTAGTCGCTGAAGCACAAGGTATTCATCCAAATGTGATTATTTCCTTAAAATAACGAATTAGGTGTTTGATAAATTTTGAGTGAGAAAATTGTGTGTATAAGAGGATATATATACAGAGAGAGAAATATTTGTGGGAATGGTTGGATAAATTATTAATTATTCTTATATTTAATATTTGATTTTTTTAAAATAATTATATTTATTTGTTTTTTTTCCTTTAATTTGTTATAATTATTATTAGCAATCTGTTTTTAAATAATTAATATTAAAAAAATTCATTTTGTCAATTAAATTTTTAATTAAAAATATTTATATTTTTAAAAATTTACATAATTAAAAATATTTTGAATTACACTAAAATATTACTATCAATCTTTATTAATTCAATCAAATTAATTACAATAAACTTAACTCAAATTCCTTTCTTTTCATTAAATCAAATTACCTTGATCTCCTCCCTTCCTTTCTAAATAAGTTTGAATAGTTTTTCACTTTCCAGGTCTTCTTCCTAACCTACGAACCATACAATAATTAATTAATCTCTGGCAGAATGAAATTTATTGGCTCGTGTTCTTGAGAAAAAATAAACCTAAATAGTTGATTGAATTTATGCCTCTGATGCAAAACCATAAAACCTACATTTAACCGTAGTCTAAAACCTTAATATGAATTATCATAAATATACACAAAAAAGTGAATAGAACCAAAAAAGCAAAATGATAAGGGATAAAAAGCAGACAAAGCTTTAATTCAACCACAGAAAAACTACATGATTTGGATTATTAAGGATCTATCAAATGTCACCTTCAAAGCAGGCTCTAAAGGTATGTAAGCACTTACTGAAATAGAAATCTAAATTGAGAGATTGTAGAATGATTTTGAAATATTTTATTTTCTGTGTTGGAGTGTTTTCACTATAGATCAGCACCTGAGCAGAAATTGATAAGATGAAAAACAACAAATTTCAGCTGGAGATATAGAGTAAGGTGAAAGCCTTGACTTTGAAACTCTGGATAACTAAGTAGCTTTGCGGTAATCGTTACTCCTAAATTGGTGTATGACCACAATAAACTGTAGTACTATCTATTCTTAAATCAAATATGATTTACTACAATGATAGCAAAAACACAACAACAAACAATATTCATTAATGTTGTTTAATTAAAACATAAAATCAGCAATAGAATTTCCATATCATATTAGTTTCCATGGACTTATCCATTACATATTTTTTTCTCAAAATTTTCTGATTCATGTTCTCAACTTTACTTAGAATTCCATTAATTGTATCTTGCTTAAGTATTTGATTGAACATATAAGTAATATAATCTGTCACTTGAGTCAAGTAATTGCATACTTAAGCCACAACACTCATATAGTAGATAGAATTACTATGACATCTTTTTGAATAACCATTGATACTTGACTAATTAAGCGACTTCTTTTCACAAAAGTATGGAAATGGAGAAAAGGAAGAGAGAGAACAACAAAAACTATCCCATCTTATTATTATGAAAGAGATATGCATTATTATATATACAAGAAAGTTACTTAAAAAACATAACATCTAAGAATGTGTTTAGAATTTGCCGGGGGGGCACGAAATACGAAAAAAAGTTAAAAACTCGAGAAATAAAATATTATTAAAATATAAAAAATGAGATAAATTTTTTTTGAAAACTTTTTTGATCAAACTGTGAAGATTTGCGAGTCAAATTTTTTTTTTCAAAACATTTTATATTTATTTAAATATTAATATAAATATATATATATTTATATAATAATAAAATAACTATAATCAATTATACAATATAGAATTATTATTAATAATAATATTAATTTTTAATAAAATTATAAAAATATATATATATTTTATATTTTAAAATAAAAAATAATTAAATTTACAATAAAATAAAATTTTTAAAATAATTAATAAAATATTTTTTTATAAATAATTATAATAATATATTAATATATAATTAAAACGTAATCGATTATATCTATATATATAATATAATAATAAATATTTTATAATATTATTGTAATACCCTAGAAAATAGCTATGAAATAAAAACTAAACCAAAATTTAATTTTAGAGATACATAAGATAATACTTATTTTTTTTAACAGAAGAGTTGTTTAAGTAAATAAAAGATAATTATTTACTTTTTATTTTTCTAACAAACACCAACTCTCTCTCCCTTAAAAGATATTCTATTTTATTCTAATAAAAACTACCAACTTTCTCTCTAAGATATTTTATCTCTTTAAGAAGATATTATATTTTATTCTAATAAAAATCACCAATTATCTCTAAGAAGATATTTTATCTCTCTAAAAGGATATTCTGTTTTATTCTAATAAAACTACCAAATCTCTCTCTCTCTTTAAAAAGATATGCAGTTTCGTTCTTATGAAAACCACCATCTCTCAAACAATTTCTCTTTTAAAATTTTCTACCTTCTCTCTAGATTTGTGATCTCATAGGTTATCATATTGACAATCGGAGGACATCCCTAGATTCCTAGCGTTAAGTAGATCAAGAGTGTCCGATCAAATTCTTGAACAGAGTTAGGTTGTCTGTGACTTTAGGGTTTTGAGTATCTCTACTCTATAGAGGTAAGGGAAGCTAGTTGCATGTATGTTTTTATAAATGTTTGTCTCCTTTGAAATAGAAATTTATTTATTTTGTGAATTTGGGTAAGGAGAGCTAATTTGATTATTTTTCATAAACATTGTAATTATTTGTTTATTAATGAATTGAATGAATGTTAGTGTATTATATTATGTAGTATCATTGTTTGTGAATGATGTGGTGTGTGATCGAGACATAGTATCTTCAGGAAAGGAGATACCCGTGTTGAGATTATTAGGATGTGCATTGTTTGGGGATTCTTAGGAGGTATCATGACTCTACTGGTACATTGGATTCATATAGATGAAGTTTACCAGTTGGTGAAGAGTCGAAGGAGGTTCATATGGTCCTGTCCGAGGTTTGAAATATGAGCCCGATCGGAATAAACTATTCGGAACAGTTAGGTGGTATATGACAGGTGCACACCTCTTGATGTCTAACTCAATGCACGAGTCTTCCGGAAGTAGAGATGAATTATGAAAGATTGAATTGTTGTTGTTTTGTTGAGATAGAAATCCAATTTATGAAAATATATATTGTTTTGAAAACTCTCTAGCTTACCCTTCTTTTTGTGTGTTGTTTGTTTTGTTTGTAAAACTGCGATGATCGTGTATATTACACGGGAGCAGAGGATTTGACAGGTGGTGGGAACTGGGAGTCCCCAGTAAACTGATTGAGAAACTTTATTTTATTTTATTTTATTTGTAATTTTTACGAAAATATTTTTATTAGATCTTTTGTGAAGAAGTATATTTTTAAATACATTATGAATGTATGAATTTTTATATTAAGGTTTATTATATAATTCCTATCCCATAAAGTTCCTATTATATGAAAAATATGGGATGTTACATTTGGTATCAGAGCAGTTCGTCCTTAGGATGACCTGAGGGTAGTGGGTTTATTGTGTTTCTTCTGCGTGTGATTTTTTTTAGTTTAAGAAATAGGAAAAATGGTTTTAGTTGGATGTTTGAGCATGATCTATGAAATTTTGATTTGTATTTGAGTTTAGTTGATTGTGATGAATGAGAATGAAATTATTAAGAATGAAAAGAATCCTAATGAAGTGGTGAGGGCACTCATGACTTAGTTAAGATATATTTTCCTCTTAATGTTTCGTGTTTAGAGTATTTTTAGAATTTATGTTTTGATTGATTAATTATATTTTATGTGAAATTTGATGTTAGATATAATTTGTAGTATAATATATAGTTTTTTTATGTTAGGTATTTGATGTAATTAATAGATACAACTTTTAGGATTT
>Ga0209700_101825_pt1 | contig 44138 bp, 19 predicted proteins | sample SiratroredBW_FD_187528 | JGI IMG/M metagenome (GOLD analysis project Ga0209700, IMG submission 187528) | Root nodule microbial communities of legume samples collected from California, USA - Siratro red BW (SPAdes) (version 2) | ecosystem: Host-associated > Plants > Roots > Nodule | place: USA... | reverse complement strand
AAAAAAAAAAAAAAAAAAACTATGAGAAGACTAAACTAAATTCATGAAAAAAAAAACATAGTAAATTTTCTTGTCATCCACAAAGGGAAGGAAAAAGACAAGACTAAGAACCAAAGGCAAAACATCAAGCTACTTAAACACCATCAAAGAAGCAAGACCAATAGATATAATTTGGTCAACCTAACAATAACATAAAGAAAAGTCAAAGCAAAAATATAATCAAATAAAGGTGAATCATTAGCCCTAACAACAAACCCCTTACAAAACGAGTTATCATTTCTTCACCGATAAAACTTTTTTAGCAAACTTTTTAGTTGTTTTTTAAGTATATTTTCTAAGTCTTTCAGTCTACTTAGGAGTTTGGACAAAATCTCCTTTCAAATCATTTGATTTACTAGGAGAATCATTCTTCACTAGATCAGTTTAACACTTGAAAACCAATTTGTACTCTTTAGCAAACTTGGAAGAAGGACTTAACCAAGGTAGATTCGCCTGTAATAGCAGGATCAACAATCTAAGAAGATTGCACCTGTATACGGGAATTAAAAGCAACAATATCATCATGTAAACCAGTAGGACTAGCATCCAAATCACCTACTATATCAGAAAAACCAAGGCAACGTAACCCTTGGTCTAACTGCAACCAAAAATCAACAAAAGCAGTCTAACCTTCTGCAACTGAACACCAACAACAGGAAGCAACTGAGCATGCACAACTAGAACAACCTGACCAACATTAGAAGGAGAAAACATATCAGCCTTGTCAAGGGTCTACAAACCAGCAACAACGTTTTGCCTAGCAGTAAAACCAACACCATTAGCACCAATAACACTAGTTGAAACTTGAACCTACACAACAATGTCAACCTCTACAAAACCAACCTCCACAGACTGACTAAGACCAAGAGCAACAAGAGTAGAAGTGACACCTTTAACAGTTACAACACACAAGAAACTCTCCTTATCCAGGGCCATTTAAACTTTCATAAGAATTGACATTACCCTTAAGATAATGGAAGACATTTTTAAGCATTAAATCTTTGACAACATCATTATTTTTATCAGCCACAGAAACAACAAAAGATACCAAGAGAGGCATTCCAACCAAACTATCATACCTCCTTTTCACAATCAAGATACCAGAATCACCTACTTGATTTGCGACAACTTTCACATTATCCAAAGAGGCAATGGATTGCTTGACCACAAAATCAGATTTGGAAACTTTTTGCACCACAAGAGCAACTTTATAAAAATTATTATTTTTTGCAATTGGAAAAGGCATGACCAATCATTTTACAAGCACTGTAAGAGGGGGGAAGTCTTTCACATTCAACCTCTGCCACAAAGGCAGACCTAGGCCTTTCAACAAGTAACTGGTTTGGCAATTTTGAAGACATATCAAGATTTACAAGAATCATAGCAAAGAAACCTCGAGACTTGTTAATAGTACAATAATCCAAGGAGAGGGGAGTCTCAATCCCTCTACCTATAGAAAAGATAAATTTTGGTTTGAATACTCCGTACGGAGCCCATGAATCCACACCCAACATTGAGCTTTGGTTATCTTCATAGTACTAGAATACTTAGACCAAACAAAAACTCTAAGAATTTTGAGAGAAGGATTCTAAGAACCTACACCCAAGACCCTCCTCATATCTTCCAAGGAAGAGAAAGAAAATTCATGAAATCTCTTACTAAGAAGAATAACTTTCCAAGAACCCAAATATGTCCAAGCCCCTTCCAACATTTTATAGACTTCCAAATGAGTGAGTAAGAGGTTTGTTCCCTTTGGACAAGACAACCCAACCACGAAGGTGATTCTTACATTCTTCCAAACTCACAAAATAATCTTCCTTTAAAATCTAAAATGAAATCATATTCTCCTTAATACAATTAGCATGCAACTAAAAAAGAGCTGCAAGCATTATGTAACACTTAGATAAAGGTTATGTTTTGCACAACAATAACTATTGAAGGCTTCAATATCTCACCCACTTCATAGTCTTGCAAACAACCCCAAGGGATATTAAACCCCTCAGTGATATCCGCATAAGCCCAGGAACTATCGCAAGAAAAGATGCAAAAAGAATTTTTGTGTTTAAACAATATTTATTTAAAAAGTAATCATTTAAAAAAATAATTTAAAAATAATTATTTGAATAAATAATTATTTAGAAAAATATATATGTTTAAGCAAAAAAAATAGAAAAATATATAAATAAAAAATAGCTTTTTAGAAAAATAAATATTTTAAATTTTTTTAAACAATTTCTTTTGTAATTTTGGTTTGCAAGGGAAAAGAAAAATTAAAAAAAAAATAGTAGGAAGTGTTTTATGTAATTTAAATTATAGATTTGTGAATAATAAATATAATGAGTAAAATATATATTTATTAAAAAAATATTATTTAGATAAGTATGTGCATGATGATAAATAGTATTATTCCGTATTTTTTTATCCCCTAGTTATTATAATAATTATTTCAATAATTATGTATGTGATGAAAATTAAATTTTAAAACTATATAAATAAAAAATTAAAAATTGGCATGGAATATTTTTTTAACATAGAATTTATTTTATATATTTGTACTAAACTATATTCATAAATTTATGTAATAATATTTAGAAACAAAGCTTAATTAAACAATATATAAAATTAAATTTACTAAAAAAATCAATATTTTTTAAAAGTAATTGAAATTTTATTTTTTATTTGGAAAGAAATTACACAAAATTGGAAGAACATAAATATAATTGAGATGAAAAAGATAAACATTTAATTAAGCACATATCTTGTGATGTCATGATGATTAATGTAAGTATTGTCTTGTAAGTTACAAATCATTTCTTTAAGGGTTGCCTTATGTAAATCTTTGGTTTAGACAAACAGTTCAATATTGTCCCATGATTCTATATGTTGCATGCTTAAGAGAAGAATTAGAGTCATTTTTCCAATGATTGCTCATTTGTTAATGTCAGTGTCAGTCTTAATTTGTATTTAGTCATGCACGATCTTTTGATTAACAACTCTAATCGAATGTCAATAGTTGATTTTCGTGATGTTCTTATGATCTCTATATTGTAGTACATCGATTATGGTGTGTAATAGTTTATAAAACATTAGTTATGTTAGATTGACATTCTTCTCAGATTGCAACATTTGTCGGTAACACTATAACCGTTTCAACTTTTCATTATGGTAGCTCATTGGATAATTCCTCTGAAGTAAAGTATTGTTTTAGTAAAAGTGATGGGTTGAAATTTGTGGAAGAGGTTATAATAGGTGGATTTAGATGTGTCATAATTTCTTCCATGAATCATCTAAACTTGGCATATAGTTCAATGATTTATTGAAAAAAGATTGGGACTTACAAGTTATCATTTTACATACATTTATTGATATCACATCACAGTAGCATCATATCTAATTAGACCTTGATTCGTAATTTGAGGTTGATGATAGTATAATTTCTTTAGTGTTGTGTTGTTTGGAATACCCAAAGCGATGCACATTTTATCCTTGAGGTGGAAGTTGAAGTTTTTTGCAATCCGAAACAGTTTAGATGATGCACATTGAATGTGGACACCTTTCTCGCATTGTGTAATTTGTGTGAAAAATAAGAAAATCACAATAAGGGAGGGTTGAATTATGATTTAATTCATTTTTAAAAGCTTTTCAAAATCATCATTTGATTAATTATAATAGGGATACAATTTGGTTTCTAAATCAACCAGACTAAAAAGTCTTTCATGTGATTTGTCATGTCGAATGCACTTTGCCAACTTTCCTAAATCATTTGTCAAAAAATTTTCTTGTTTATTTTTACTATAGTTTAGACTGTGGTTTTTTTGTCTGATAAACAACACCAAATACATATTTAACCTTAGAGAGTTTATTAAGATAGGTAGAATTAAAAAAAATATCTTTTTAACAGACACTTTCCAACATATTTTGTTTGATGAAACACAAAAAAAAAAACATTTTTTCTTTAAGACAACTTAAAAAGAAAGATTAGACAAACATGTTTGGATGCTAATTTTTTTCTTAACTTTTCAATTTAGAAAGGTCACATCAAATGCAGGTTTTTACATCTTCAATCAATCACTTAACTAACATATTTTAATGTTTGCTTTGTTAAGTGAATAGGTTATTCTAGTGTTTGATTAACATTTGGAAATGCAAAATAGTTACTTATATTTAAAAACATTTTGGAAGAGCAATTTAATGGTTATTCAAATATTAACTCTTCTTCTATGGTTAGTCCAAATAATAATAACATGTAATGTAAAGGAAATACGAAGGAGAAAACACGTACACAATAGTTTATACTAGTTTGTCTGTCTCACATACTACACCTAGCTTTTTTCTAAATAACCAAGTTCAACTAGGCAAACTAGTGTTGTGAAATACACATTCAGCATTCTTTGGGCTCGTGACACTCTTGTCTTAACTGATTATTCTTTGGGCTCACAGCCACTCCTGAATGACATAGAGTATTTTTTGCTCAAGTCACTCCTAGATCACTTTAAGTATTCTTTACACCTAGCCACTCCTGGATAACTAACATTCTTTCATATTGCAATCACTGCCGATTGACCCCATCAAGGACTATTTTTTACTCAAGTCACTCCTGATTGAATCGAGTATTGTTTGCCAAACAAGCACCCCTAACTAAGATTTGAAGGTTTTCTATTTTAATGATCTATTGATCACTGAGTTTGATGACTAGGGAGAATTGTGACTGATGACGAATGAATACCTTTGTTCTCTTGGCTTAGAGGAGTACTCTTGGTTTGAGTAGCATTTTGGCATCATATATCCTCTCCTCTTCTTTCGTCTTCTGGATGAAATCCTTTAATAGACTCTTGAAGAAGGTAGTTGTTAAGCGATCGTTTATAGCCATTGAGCATCTTTAATTTCCATGCATGTCTATTGTGCGTCTAATGAACTTTAATATGATTGTTGTATTTAATGCAACATCGATCTCTGGTCCTTTCTCTTCATAATGATTTTTATAATTAACAACGCTTGTCTCTGTAAGTAGTATAACATTTTGCACAAATTAATGACTAGAGTGCATTTCGTATAGGACAGATAATTAGGTCAGAGTTGAAAAGCTCTGTTTCAGGAAATTGATGAAGGAAACAACTTTAACTCGTGTTAGGAGATCTTTAATATATGATTTTGAACGGATCTCTTTTACAAACAAACATCCCCTTCAAACATAGAATAAATATATAGATATTTATTTTAAGTATGAGGTTTGCTGAGTCTATGTGTATTGTCTAATGTTTGGTGCACTTTTTATTTGTTCTTATGTACGCCTTATCACACTTTGAGAAAAGATTACATAGTGTTGTATTAGACAAAACATTTGCGTCTTACATGATTTGTTGTTTTTATAAAATTATCATCTTACCGACGAAGTGTGATCATGTTGTATACTCAGTAGTTTTGAAGGACAATTAAAACCTTTGATGTTGGACTATTGCTTTAACAATTTTCAAATAGAGTAGCTAGATACAAATTGAAATAATTCTTAGTCTCTGTGATGCAAAATCGCTCCATTTGAAGAAAAATATTGATGTTTTGGTCTAAATGACATTTCTTTACATTTACTGTGGATGATATGTTTTGACTTAATAGTGTTAATTTGGTATACGGTTCAATATATAATTGAAGAAGCATCATGGTAGCAGTATAGCATAGACATAGTACATGATGCATTATTATGAAGACATTGGAAGTCAAGCACACCCCTCATCCCATCTAAAGTCACTTATGGTCAACACATCTTCCCAATGATGTTGACAAGTCGTGCCTACAAGGCAACAACATGTGTCCGTGCTGACACATATATAGAGCGACTTCAACCACCCAAGGCATACCAGACTCTATCCCATCCAAGGTCACTTTTGGTCAACATGTCTTCCCAAATGCCAACAAGTTGTAGTTCTGCGGCAACGTGCATGTGTTCATGTTGACACGTGTATAAATCCATCCTAATCACTGAATGCATGACTAGCTAGCATCCAATCCAAGGTCACTTCTAGTCAATACATCTTTTCAATGACATTGACAAGTCGTGCTTTCATGGAAGCATGCATTCATCTATGATGACACATGTCCAGAACCACTTGAACCACCAAATGCATGGCAATCTTGCATCTCATCCATGTCACTTTTGATAAGCATGCCTTCTTAACGATGTTGACAAGTCGTGTCTATGTGACCGTGCATGCCTCCATGCTGACTTGTGTATAAAGCCACCCCAACCCCCCAAGCATGACAAACTCTCATCTCATCCAAGCCCACTTCTAAACAACACGCCTTCCTGGTCATGTTGGCAAGTCATGTTTGTATGGCAGCATGCATGGCTTTATGTTAACAAGTGTGCAAACCCACCCCTAAACACCCAATGTGTGGTAAGCTTGCATACCATTCAAATATTTATGGCTTAAGTATAAATTGATGTAGTCGGATAATTGAAAGGCTATAGTACACCAATTCACACAATTAAAGATAGTTTGCATAGAAGAATTCAATGCATACAATTATTTTTTGCCACCATTGATTATAAATATGGTGTGTGGACTTTGTTCAAAATTACTAATGTAGTAGCGTTGAATCATCTAAAGAGGATAATCGACAGTGAAGTATTTTACACCAATGGTAGAGAAGTAAGAAATGTATTATATTGTAAATTGATGCTTCAGTAGGGAGAAATGTACCAAGTTGTTCATGTGTCAACCAATGAAAATGTTGACAACAAGATAGGTTAGAACTCCCAATTTCTAACTTCTAACAATACGTCATTGTTTGTTAATTTGATGAAGGTGGAGCAGGAAGACCTACATTATAGAGCTTCCTTCAAAAACAATGATGGAGTAACTAACTAATGATGAATTGAAGTTGTTTATGAAGTTATTGTTTTTTGTATTTTGAATGGGTTTGACATAGTAGTTCAATGCTTTTTTAAAGCTTTGTAGGTATGTGTACATGTAACAAAGCAATGTTGTTGTGGGAAAATAAAAGTTATGTTTGTGAAAATGGAAATTGATTTTATGGTTTTTGCATTAAGAAATATTATGTTGCTCATTTTTTACACATTTTTACACATTCTACGAGCAATTTCAGGATGCAAAAGTTCTATTATTGTGTTAATCTACATGAAAAATATGGAAAATAATGTTATTAACATACATATCTATATCTACTAGCATCATGAACGGTTCCCATGTCACTAAGTCAATATGGTTTTGCCACTACAAATGATGTTTTCTTTTCTATCTTTTGTACCCATTTTTTTAACATGTGAGCATTTTTTAGTTACAAAAGTTGTATCATTGTGTTCATATACATGAAAACTCTAAACAAATAGTATATTTTGATGCATGTTTTGGGGTAAAAAAATATTGTTTTGGGGTTTTTCACCCAATTTTTTAATGTGTTGCATGCAATTTTAGGTTCTGAAAATTTTTTCATTGTATTTATTGAAATGAAAACAATGAAAAATAGTGTTGGTCAAGAAACATATCCCTATCTAGAAGCATCATCAAGGGTCACAGTTATTAAGTTTATATAGTTTTGGCCTTAAAAAATGATGTTGTTTTAGGTATTTTTTACCCAATCATTTGATGTGTTACATGCATTTTTGAGTGATATGTTTAGGACTTAGGGTTTAGGGTTTCTCTTTTTTAGGGTTTAGAACACTAGAGGCAGTGTTAATCCCTTACAACATAAGGTTGAAAGATCCAAATCTTCCTCTTTGGAGCGGAAACGAACGTGGCTTGCAAAATCTCCAGGTAATATTTTCATTCTAATTTAGTAAATCTGAACTTGCAAAATCTTCAGGTAATTCTATGAGCAACAAAATAGTTTTTTCCATGTTGTCGCAGAAAATAACATTCTTGATTCATTTTTTGCCAAGAAAATTTAATGTTTGTTTTACAACAGACTGTAATAAAATTAGAAGAGAAAGAAATTGTTTAGTTCAAACATAACAGATTCTGAAGAAATCTGTTGAGCTTTGCCTTTGTTGTGGGGTGAAGAATGGTGGTGAGAGAGTGAGAAGATAATGAGGGGAGTGTGTGTTGATTATGCATAACGTGATGGTGGAGAGAGGTTGACAGTGAATGAATTGAATGGTAATGGTGTTGGGATGTGGTGTTCATGGACTCATCTTAGATAGATAGGATGGGTATTATTAGAACAATATTTCACAACATTTTCATTGAATATCATCATAATTATTGCAGCAAAAGTCCAATTTTAATTTGAGAATAATATTAAATTCTTTTGAAAAGTATATTCAGTTTTAAGTATTTGTATATAGATACCAAAATATTATAAACATTGTCCTAAGTTTTACCCCTCATCGTATTTGATTTATCTTTCTACCTGTACTTCTGTTTCTTTATCACGTGTTATCTAACATGATATTATCATTCCATAATTTTTTTGAATTATTAATATTCTTGTTAATATTAATACTACTACTAGTTACTTCTTTAATGCTTTACATGTATTAGGTTTACATATATACTTCTTGTTCCAACAATTGGTTGAATCAAATGGATCATGAATAGACTAGTCTCATCCAAAAGAATAGTAATATATACACATTATTGTAGTGTTCTTGTATATAACAAACATGACATATGAATACAACAACTCCTCTGTTGTTAAATAATAATACTTTTTTATTATAATAAAAAAATTAAAGTGACCGATTTAGTGACTATTCAAATCGGTCACAGAATCAGTCATAGAATGAGTCATAGATTCGGTTACAGAATCGGTCACAGAATCAGTCACAGATTCGTTCACAGAATCAGTCATAGAATCGGTCACAAAATCAGTCACAGAATCAATCACAGATTCGGTTACAGAATTGGTAATAGAATCGGTCACATAATCAGTCACAGATTCAGTTACAGATTCGGTCACAAAATCGGTTATAAATTCGGTCACAAAATCGGTTACAGATTCGGTCACAGAATCGGTCATAGATTCGGTCACAGAATCGGTCACTATACATCAGCGACCAACAAAATAACGACAGATGCGTTTGGTTACTAAATCGGTCACTATTTTAATCAGTGACCGATAACAATGACCGATTTTGGTCATTTAGTGACCGATTTTTTGGTCACTATTAGTGATTTTTCTAGTAGTGGTCAAGGCTCACAAAGTGAGTCAGTTTATATTGTTTTGACCTTAAAAATAATATTGAGTTTCTATCAAATTTTTGTTTGTGTTGCATACATTTTTGTATTTCAAAATAATATTTAATGAAAAACCACTTATGTGAACAAATATTAGAAGAAGGTGTTAGTGAACATTTTCATTAAATAAATTGGATGTTATATGAAAGTCGTAACATTCCAAAAGTGTAATTTACTAGTTCTAAAATTATGGATAAAATCTTTTATGTCGTAACATTCCAAAAGTGTATAGATAATACTATAGATAAGAGAATGATTCATCTAAAAGATTGCACATGACTCAATGGTTAATAATTCTGACAAAATCAGACATTGAACATTCATCTAATAAAGTTAGAAAACAAATGAACATGAACATCTCATCCCATTCTTATTTAATGAAATGGTTGTTAAGACTCTAGACGGTCTAACTTGTATAATCCAATTAGACAATCTAATTTCAGTTGACTCTATAAGTTTTGATGATAACAAATACTAAATGTGACTTGTTTGTTAGATTTAAGGGGTTCAATTCAAGAGGGGTGAATTGAACTATCTCAAATTTTTGAAAAACTCAAAATGATATCTTTATTCAACCAGTTAATTGTAGGATTTGGTTGTTTTCAACTTTATGCACGGAAACAATATTAGAAATATTTTAAGAACCAAATGATATAGAGAGAGAGATGTACACAATAATTTTATACCAGTTCACTTTCTTCAAGAGCTACATCTAGTTGCTCAGCCACAACAGTCAAGCTCACACTGAAAATAAAGTTTTTATAAGCACACAACCAATAACGAAAGTAAACAACTCTAGAAACCAAATCTTGAACCCTATAAGATTGGTTTAATCACCTTGTAATACCCTGTTAGTATATTGTATTTGGAAACTCTATAGAAAATACAAAGGCATCCTCCTAGTCACAATTGCATAAGATGGGAGGGACAACATACTTATGATCATCTTTGTTATTGTTGAAGGTGAGACAATTGATGTTTTCTTTTCGCAAAAAACTTAAACCTCGAGACAGAATGTGTCTCAAACCATCTCAACTCCACTCATAGCACGTATGCAAGAGAGGAGAATGGATGGAGTGAAAATAATTGTATACATGTTTATTGCATTCAACACATTGCATGAAATTTCATGAGGCGGTTCAAGAATGCAACACTTAAGAAGCGCACCTTGCAAAATGGCTAAACACTTATATTTTTCAAAACAACATTTTTAAATAAATGTGCCACTTTTTATTTTTAACTTGTTTCATTTCATATGCAGCATACACAATGAATGAGCCTCACACAAACTACTATCATAACATAATAAGGGAAGGCAATCCAGAAATAGCAAATTGGATTAGCGAAATTCTTAGAACTAAGTGGGTGTTTGCATAGGACCTAGGGAGATAATGAGGTCACCTAACAATCAACTTAGGTGAATCCATCAATTAAGTCCTAAAAAACAAGAATCTTATGCTTCCATGGTCACTGCCACATATACCGAGTGCAACAAACTTTTCATACAAAGAGAAAAGGAAGTTAATGAAATGATTAATATTGGTCATGTCTATTCCAAAGTAGCATCAAAGGCACCAAAGATGTTCATTCAAAATCAAACACTCACAAAGTGTTTGAATTTGATAAAAGCAACACAAGGTTCTTCGTGGAGGAGATTATGAACCTAAGAGAACCAACTCGAAAATTTGTTGTTAAACTAGACGAAAGGTGGTGCGATTGTAAAAGTTCTAGAAACTACACTTCCCATGTTTTCATGTACTTGCAACAAGCAAACATGTCCACCATGATATCGACCTGTACATCAATCATGTATACAGGTTGAATAAAGTCAATAAAGTCTACTACAATTTATTTGGGGAACTTTGACACGAAGATTATTAACTAACACTTGAAGGTCCACAAGTATACTCCAATCTAGCAACCAAAAATTTCAAAAAGTCATTTAAATCATAAAAAATTAGGACTAAAATGAGCATTAAGAAATAAGGTCACCCAAAACGATATTTCTACTGTCAAACACCAAAACATAAAAAAAGTCATTATCTCAACAACCTTGGCATTCAAGACTCAAATCCCCACAAACAATTATATTATAACAACCTTGGCATTCAAAGACTCAAGTCCTCACAAATAATTATGTTATAACAATCCTAGCATTCAAGACTCAAGTTCCCACAAACAATTATGTTATATCTTTTTAGTATCGTTATTGTCAACTAACATCAATAAATCACAAATCATACTCAGTTTTAATTCAAATCCAAATTTATGTTTCTAATGCATTTTTTCTTTATTTAATTCTATTTAAATTCACGTATTATTAATTTCAATTAAAGTCAAAAAATCATCACTTCTTTCTTATGCGTTTTACATTTATATTTTTTAAAATATATATATTAGAATATTCTAATGTTTTTCATCATAATTATTAAACACAAATATTGTTTACGCACATTTTAATATCTTGCAAATATAATTATACAATATAAACGAAATTCATTTTGTTATTTAATCAATGTTTTCATTAATTTGTGAGGTTCAATTTTTTAATTTAATAAAATTTCAAAATATCAATTATATTTTTTACACTTTTACATTTTAAATTTCATTAATCTTTAATAGCAAATAAATCATTATTAATATTACATTTTCTTACAAAACTAAATAATCGCTTCTCTAAATATTTATTTTCTAACAAATTATTATTACTTTCAAATATTTATTTTTCTAAATAATTATTTCTTAAAATATTTTTAAATATAGTATTTTCTAAAAATTATTTCTTGATATAATTAGTTTTCTAATTTATCATCTTTTAAATATATAATATTCTAAAATATTTCTCAATACCTTTTTGAATTTTTATTTTCAGCATATATATTTTTCTAACCTTTTTTCAAAATATTAATTTTTTAACTATTTATTTTTCAGAATAATTATTCTTTTTTTTTTTTACTTTTCAAAGTTTTTCACTTCATTTTTAAAAAAGCAAAAAAAAAAAAAAACTAGTTTAAAATTCAGTTATTCGGTAACCAAATTCCAGCAGGTCTTACCCATGCTATTTAAATAATTATTTAACTAAAAAACCCACTAGTGCTATTTGTAAAAAGTTTCTGTCATTAGATAATGAGGTAAGAATAATTCATCTTTGACGTTCCAATCTCTAAAATTAATTACACTCTACAAGGCAATTTCCGAATCCACATGCAAACGCTATAAATGACAGTCGACATTTAGTTCCAAAATGTACTCCTATTTACCAATAAACATGAATATTTTGACGCTCACAGAATCAATAGCGAAAAGCTACATGACAGCTCATACATATATTTTTTAAAAATGAACTATAGTATCTATTCCCGCATTATAACAGAAACGTGTTAGTCTCCCAATGAAATATTACAAGACTGAAGTTTACAGCTGCCATAAAATCGGGAAAAAAAATAAACCGTAGTATTGAAATCAGTTGTCACAAAATCCAGAATTGTCTTAACTAGCCAAATAATGATGATTTTTATATGTTATTATGGTCACTTGTAAGGGCACTTCTCCAAGTCACACTGTATATACTCCCCACTTTTTTTTTTTTTCTGTAAATGGGAATAAGTCTACAACATGCCAAAAAATGGATTAAAGACTCTCATTCAGATGCCAGACGCTTCACCTTCTCTCGCAGGAACTGCAGTATATGCTCACGCTTCCAATTATCAATCCTGTAACAGACAAAACATAAAATACAATAAAAAAAAACAACCTAAAACTCATTTTCATTCAAATGAGAAAAAAATATATATTATAACTCCTAGAGAGTACACATTCATTTTGAATCACATTCAAGAAAGATTTCAAATTCATTGTGGTTATAATTGTTTATGCTGTAGTTTCATTGGAATCCACACAGCCATCAACAAAAAGTTAAATAAATTATTTCTTTTGGTAGACAATTCAAATAGTAATTTACTAGATTCTTTCATCTAAATGGAGAAATCAATTCCTTTACAAGTTACAACTATGGTATACGCACCTCCACAACCTTAGTGTTACTTATCAAGTGCATAATGAGTATTGTCTAACCTAGACCTAGAAAACCTTGTAAACAAATGTTGCAAATGCAATGATTATTTTTAGTCAACTTAAATTAAAGCATCAGTAAAAATTCTACAATGTTAATCAAAGTTATGTACTTTCGTGTTTCTGATAGAAATACTATCGCCAGAGGTATTGGAGGTCCAAAAAAACACAGGAAACATTATAGAGGAAAACATTAAAGAATGATTAAGAAATCAATGGTTTTTTTCATAGACAAAATTCACAATACAACATTATAACATTATTTAGTCTATGCAGCTGACTTGTTAGAGGAAAAAATATTGGTTGTTGTATAATCGTTTGAATAACAACCACTACGGATTTTAAAAGAAAATCAACAATGTAGTCATGGCCCTATAATCAATTGGAAAATAAAACCAAATGATGATGAACTTTGTTAACAAGATGCTAGCAAGGTACTAATATACAGATAATAAATGAAGTCTCACCTGATTGTTTCCTTCTGTTGACCCTCATCATCCAGCATGGTTAGCTTTGGTGGAGAGTTAAAAACATATTGAACTTTTACTGATGGAAATTGATCCTTTTCCTCTTCAATAAAGCTAACAACTTCAGGGTAGAAAACAAGTTTCCTCATGCAGACCTCCAGTAAAGCTCCAGTGTACGTAATCTAAAAGTTTAAAGAATTAATGACAATATCTTCCTTTTACCATTTTGTTGTGTGTGTTGGGGAGGGGGGAAGATGGTGCAGAATGTTGAAACCACAAAATAATTGGAGTTACTTCAAAGACACTCTCCTGACCATTTCTTAATTATCTGTAAAACTTATCAACTACAAGTGAAAACAAAAATCATTCGGTTAAAACCCATTTCTTAATTATCTATTTGTTTCTTATGTTCAAACATTCGGTTAAAAATCATTTTTCTATTTTCAGTACTTCCCATAAAAACATTTAGAGCCAGTAAATAAAAGGTGACTTCATTGTAAACCAATAAAGATAAGAATGAAGAGAGGAAACTTTTTCATTCACACCAAACAGATCTAACTCTTTTTTTTTCATTTTCACTCAAAAGACACACGTTTTCTTCAGAAGATTGATTTAGTAATGGTAAGCTGCATATTTATACAATTTGCAACCAGATTAGAGTAGGTCTAAACCGTCACGATTCATACCTTGGTAGTGGCATCATCGGAGTCTTCCGTGCAACACTTGAGGCAATCTGATACCAACTCTGCAAGCGAATTTCAAGCTTAGTACTATTCTTGTGGTAACTGTCACAGAACCCTAACTAACCTATCTGCGATTCTAATCGCGCTTCTCGAGCGACATAATAACAGTCAAATCGGAATATATAAAACAAAACAAAATCAAATTTGAGGAATAAATGATTGATTGAGAGAGAGATCGGAAATGCATTGACCTTTGTCTTTGACGTACTCCGAGAGAGTGTTACAATCAGAGCACAAGGCGAGTCCAGTGAAACCAAGATTCTCGCATTCTCTCGAACTGAGTTGCTCCGATGACGCACGTAAACTCAAAGCCAACACCACCACCGCAATGAGGGCAACACCATAGCCACCCATCAAACCCTTCTTCATCTCTTCCAATCGAACCAGTGACAGTGAGGAAGGTGAAAAGGCTTGTTTCGGTTACTTCACTCGTTCTATATGGGCTCCAGCCCATACCAAATCAAGAAAGCTCATGCTATTTACACCCCTTTTTTTCTCTTTTAAAGTTTTATTATCATAAATATTTATATAGATATATGTATTGAAAATTCTTATACTCTATGTTATACTTCGCTTGCTTTAACCCATTCTCCTTTATTTTCTCTCTTTTGCCAATGAAGGTATAACAATTTTACCTATTAAACTATAGTATTCAATTTTATTCTTCAAGATGATATATTGAATTGGGTTCGAGATATTTCAATAAAGAAACAACTATCGTTATTATTTTTAAGGTGAAACACAGAAACATAATATACCTTAACTTGGACAAAAAAAATTAAGTGAACTAATTGTCAACAACAATGAAATACCTTAATTGTATATGACTAAGAAAGACTTTGCTTAGATAAATGCAATGCAACTAGTTTTGGAGGTCTTTTAATTTATTATGTTTTTTTAGTATCAATGAGAATAAGAATATGAAGGCTAAATGCAATTTGATAATTCATCAAAAAGAAAAAAAATATGACTTAGTGATGGATCTATGAGATGATATTTAAGTTCCTCTACAATTATAATAATTCTAATGATTGTTATGTAACTGTTTATCTAGTTAGAATTCAATATCTTCATAGATTAGTCCCTAATCTTATATTGCTTACAAAATATTTGAAATTCTTCCAAACTTCAATATATTCAACATGCTTAGCACATTTTGAAATACATATACAAGTTATTATGAAGGATATATTTATCATTGTAAGATGAGGTCATTAAACTAGGCTTATTAATCATGACAAGTTTTTTAAGATACCTTGTAAAGCTATCTCTTAAATGGTGTGGTGATGAATAAAGTTTTCCAATAGTGACAATGTTGACAATGTATGTTACATAAACAACTTAAAAGAACTTTCAATGTTGACATCCACTATATAATTTGTATTGTGAATATATCAATTATAATGTTATGTAAACTGTACTAGTTTTGAAAAATAATGAAATTTAATTATGATGATAAAGTGTTTCCTAAATTACAATCATATGAAAAATAATGAAATTTAATTATGGTGACAAAGTGTTTCTTAAATTACAATCCTATCAACAATATTTTATAATTTTGAGAAAGAATCAAACGTTGAGTTTGAGGTGTTTTGATCCTTTATTTATATAAACATAATGTTAGATTATAAGTTAGTATTACCTATTTTATATGTCTCAAGTGAAATTATGCAGAGAAGATTATTCTACTCCTTATTTACCACTTCCTATTACTAATTATAATATAATTATGGTTACACAAGTTCTTAAAATTCTAAATTCTCAAACTTTGAGGGTCAATACTCAATGTAGCATCTGGTTTTAAAAAGGTTAAGATGAGACTCAAACCACTTGAAAAGATCATGATATATTATAACAAGCATAGTATGACCTTGATTTTGAGGAGGCAAATGAAAATAATTAAAGAATGATATATTGTTGAACATCCATGATGTGGACTAGGCACAAATATAAGAATTCTTTTAAGAAGAGAGAAAAAAAATGAAAGAATGATACTGTTTTTCTCTTTCCTATCTTTGACTGGATATATTGATATGAGTGGTACTCTGTTTTTTAATTAGGTATGACAATGGAATGGCTATGCACATATATATGCTATATCGTTGTCCTTATATTAAATTATTAAAACACCTTTAATTTATATATAACCTAAGAAATTTATTTTTATTGTTCTCTTTGGTCTTTTGTTTCGCTTAATTTGAATAACGTTTTTTTTACTACACAAATTTTCATCTTTTTTTGTCAATAGTTCAACTCATCTAATATCTATCAAGTTTCTTTTAATATTTAAGTATTTTCTCTCACATCATAACCTCAATTACACTTTTCTTCTCAATTACACTTTTCTTTTTCTTCCTACATTTTTATTCAAATCATGTATTGCTTTTCAAAAAACGTAAAACTTAATTTTATCAAAACAAATTGTTTATACACATTTGATCATTTATATTTTATTGTAATATTTTTATTTGTTATTTATTTTTCACCAAGTGAAAATGTTTGATTATTAATTGAGTGTTCAATCATGTAAGTTTTTAATTTATTATATAACCTAAAAGCATATCTTTTCTTTTCTCTTTGGTACTTAATTTCATTTTATTTGAAGAACTTTGCTTTGTTACATAATATTTCATTTTATCTCTCAAAAATTTAGATCATTTTATTTACAAAGTTCATTCAAATCTTTAAGTTATTCTCTCTTTCAACGTTTGCAAGAAATAATAAATGTCCTGATTGTCATGAGATTTCAATTGCTATAATTGTTTACCTTAATTACTTTACATTTATACGTAATTGCTAATTGATATTCTATTTTAAAATTTATCCAATTATAATTTATTTCTTAAAGTTTGATATTAAAGAAAGAAAATATATATCCTTTAAATATTGAATTTTTTTATAATATCATACTTTAATAATTTTTCATTTCATAAAATAATTATTTGATTAATATTTGAAATCATGTAAATATACGTACAATATATCATAAATAAACATGAAAGACAAATTTAATATTTGCAAAAAATAATTTGTTTATCTCAAAAATAATATTAGAAATAGTCAATTTCACATCCAATCGCAATTTTTTGGCATATATATGAGTAAAATGTTGAAACATGTGTATATGAAATAGAATTAATCACTCATACAATTTACTTTTGATACATTTCAAAGCAAAACACTATTTTTATACTCACAGACAAGAGGTCATCTTGAAACAAAAATCAATGGTTAAATGATTAGAAAAGGAGGACTCTAATACTAGATATTTCCTATCAACAATTTTATGGAGAAGATCAATAAATGAAATTAAAGAAATTAATATCACGTGGCAATGAGGGAGGACCACAAAACACTCAAAAATGTAGTCAAAGAGTTATTTAAAGAGAAATTAGGGGGTGATGGTTTTAGGAGTTAGATTTGGAAAGGAGAATTTCCATCCATAACCATGGAAGACAATAAGATACTAATTGAACCTAAACCCTAAACCTATTACAGACCTAGATGATTTTAACGACTTCGCTCTTATCAAGAACTTTTGGAAGGTTTTAAAAAAAGACATAATTAGAGTTGTAGTTAACTTTCAAAAGGATGGTTACATATCATAAGGTTGCAATGGATCATTTATAGCTCTAACACCTAAAATTGGTATACTTAAATGATTATAGAACTATATCACTAGTAGGCTGCATGTATAAAATCATTGTTAAGATATTGTGCTAAAGAAAGTCTTCTAAGTGTAAATGATGTTATCCAGTTAACTTTTTTTAAAAGATAGAGGTCTATTGGATAGTGTACTAGTGGTCAATGAGGTAGTGGAGGAAATGAGGTACAAAAGAGAATAATGAGTGATAATTAAAGTGGATTATAAAATAAAACATACATTTTAGTGAGCTAGGACTTCCTCTATTAAATGTTGGATAGGTTGGGGTTTAAAAATTTATGGATTGGAAAGATCAGGGGATGAATGGAGTCATTTACTATAAAAGTGTTCGTAAATGAGATTCTAACAAAAGAGTTTAAATCACCAAAACAACTTCGATAAAGTTATCCCATGACACCTTTTTTATTTTTAGTAGTCAATTTGCGGGACCGTTAGGTAAGACACAAAGAAAAACTACCTAAAGGTGTCATGGTAGGAAGAGAGGATATGATGTTACCAATGACACATTATTGATGTGCAAACTAACAATGTTGCAAAATATTATGATTGGAAAAGGCATTTTTAGATGCTTCGAGTTTGCGTCCGGTTTGAGAGTCAACTTTAAAAAGAGCAATGCATTGGGTGTTAGACAAGAGCAATTGAGAAGGTTTGCCAAGATAAAAAATAATTTTTCTAGATGAAGAGGGAAGGTCTTATCCTTTGCTGGTAGACTGTACCTGATTAAGTTAGTGTTAACATTTTTTCATTCAATTAAAATTCTAATTTCAAATAATTTTTTATTATAAAATTTTAAGAATTCTATTAAATATGATCAAATTAAATGATAATATAAAAAAATTAAAAAATTATTTTATAATACATAATATAAATACATTTTATTTATAAATTTAGTAATTTATTTTTAAATAATATAGATTAATAATTTTGTATATTAAAAATCATAACATTATTTTAGTTTATTTTAAATAATAAAGAAATATATATTAAATTTATTAATGAATTAAATAATTATTTTTCAATATAATATAATATAATAAGAGTTTAAAAATTTATTTTGTATTTGTATTGTTTAAATTAAAATCCTTAAATCAAATAATTTTATTAATTATAAATTTTAAAATATTTGTATTTATTGAAGAAAAAATAAATACTTCAAATAATTAAAAATATCTATATTCAAAATTTAATTAAAACTAAAATAATTTTAAGAATAAATAACCATTATTTAAAACAATGTTCTTGTAAAAAATTAAATAAAATAATATTATTTCTAATATAATATTTTTAAAAAGTTAAATAATTAAAATATTAAAATATCTATATTATAAAGTTTTAGTTTAATCGAAAATATTTTAGAAAAATTAGAAACTTAAAAATTAATAAAATTATATTTAAAAAATGAAAAAGATTAAAAAAAATGGATTGAAGAACGAACGACTTGTCTCTGATAAAATGTTATAAAATTGATAAAGTAAAGCGAAATTGGATTTCACATAACGGTTTTCCCACATCTGAGCATTACATTGTATATTTAAGTGAATAAAATAAGAATAGGTTATTTAAATAAAAGTTAAAAACAGTATATTAAAAATTGAAAAAAGTCTAGTTCCTCAACTGAAATCACAAAATATAAGAACATATATTCAAGAATCAGGTACAACTTCACAACTTGTGTGCTTTTCCTAAATGAAAAATAAAGTGGTGTGTATAGCAAAAACAGAGTGTAAATAAGAGAACAAAATTTTGCAATTCTCACTTTGTTTTATTCACACAAAATTCACTTTGTTTTTCTTTCACTTTTTTCTAGAAAAGATACACAGCTGGATTTATAAATTGGAAGTAAGAGAGTATGCTGTGAAAAATAAATTCCAAGACATGTTTTCTGAAAGTAAATTTCGGAAGTGTGATAATTTTAAATAATTTTATAATTTGTATTAAATATTACATATCAAATTGCATATTTAAAAAAATTAAATAAAACCCGTCCGTTAATTAATTGCTTACTAAGGCACTATGCTGATATTTTATTTGTGGGACGTTTGATCATAACTTCGAAGTTCATTGCAACTTGTTACATCATAATCATTAACGTTGGCCGGTAGGGGAAAGAACCAGTTGCTCACTCCCATTATTTACGTATGTCGCATAACTGCTCTACAAGAAAATTCGTTATTAATCTTTAATTTTCTTGAATGGAACAAAACTATATGGTTGTAATTCAAGGAACTATAAAGAAATTTTCATTTTCCAGAAAGGCGTTTCGATAAGAAAAACAAAAAGCCACCAGAATCCCCCCACTGAAATTTTCCAAAGGAGATACACAAGAAAGAAAAATCCTATTGCATTCAAAATATACATATACATATCTGTCCTTTACGCATGTTACATAATAAAGAAAAAAAAAAAAAAGTGGCAATATTGCACAGATAAATAAAATCACGATCTTTAGGGTGCCAAAAAAATTAGCTTTCGAGGGTTGGTGCCGAGGGCGAAGAGACCTCAACGTTCTCGCCATTAGAAGTATTTGATTTTATAAACGATCGAGCAACATCTAACATGACCTCAACTTCTTTCTTGTACTACATTGTTAAACAACAATAATTTTATTAATTAAAAGCGGCTAATACCTGCAGCTTGGAACTATTATATATGAAAAACTGTATCAACAAAACATCTACCAACCTCATTGACTGCCCCTGACTTTATTTTGGATTGCATAACACACCATTTCTTGAAATGTGCACCTGCAAGAAAGAAGGAAATGACTCGGGTTTTATTTTTTCACTTTGATATTTCCGTAATCATTTTCGTATTGGCTTCCCTTTAAGTCCTGGAATGGAATTTTAGCTTGTGCCTGATTCTAACATGCTAATCACAGAATTTGTTATCAATCCCAAGATCGCTCTAGTGAGTAGTAGGATGGCCAATATATTATTGTATAGACTAAATGCAAGTTAAACAATTTACGTTACCCAAATATATAGATGCTAAAAAAAAGTCAGTCTTAAATTAAACACACATTAACAGGAAAAGTCAAGTGGATGATTCTGTGACTCCGCAGGATGTGAAGGATCATTAATAAAGCCAATAAAAATCAGAACAGAACAGAACGGAAAGGTTGAACAGGTACAGCAGAGTAGGACTTCTATAAAACACGCTCACCAACAGAAAAGAAAAAAAAACTGAGTAGCAGTGGAAGTACAGATATTCCTCTATTCAGAAGACTTTCAAGAAAACTCAGTAGAGGACTTGAAGAAAAATAAACAGACAGAATATGTGGGTAAATTAGAGAAATGGGTGTGCCTGGAAATGCTGGCTCTGCGTGAATAAAGCTTAGCTGAGAAAATGGTTTCAAACCAATCAGGGTGTTCTCACGAAAGAGAAGGGGAAAAATCATGGAAATAACCCAAAAGAACAAATAAAATATAGTCAGCAATTTTTTGTGCTTGGTGATTAGCAGAAAACTGCATCATCAATGACACACTTAAATTGGGAATAGGATGTAAAAGCGGGACAATATTCAGGAGTTTCAACCAAAACTTACCCACTTTTATGTCCAGTGTACATGAGCTTTCATTAATTGTCTCCAAGCTCCATTTACAGTGTACCTAGTGGACCAAGAACATAAACTATCTTTTATCAGAAAAATATAATATAATATTACAAACAATAAGCTGGGAGACAAACATATCACAGATTCATGAAGGGACTATTATTGGTATGTTACTATTCTTTTTCAATATTTCATACCTTATTTACTAACTTTAGTCCTTCCAATTATCAGAGTTTAGCATCTAGGATTTTAAAACAGGTATTTTTGAAGGTTAGAACTCGTTCTTTCACCCTTTTGATAGGAAAGTCACAAATGGACATCTGATGATAACAGGTGTTTTTACATCAATATTTAAAAGTAGGTTGCAGCTTCACACTATTCTAAATGTGCTAAGCATCTATATGTGAAATACCAATGTGTCTTCAGAGTGTAAGTTAATGGATTAATTCTAGTATTACATTCAAATATATGTAGAATTTCATGGCTGAATTCAATGTTAGTCAAAATCACTTTTGCAATATGGATTATATTAAATGAATTATTAATAAAGAACTTAAAAAGTATGTGTCTGGCCCTTTCTTGTTCCTTCCTCCGTCATACCATCAAGTTTAAAGATTAAATTTACAACAATCAGTAGAATATGGTTTACGAGCAATGCAGACTCTTAAATGACAGAGCATCATACTCTTCCATTCAGGCAATAGGGAATTTTCCTGACTGCACATATCATATGTGAATCAGCCTCCATTATACTAATGAATAATAAAAACACATTTAGAAATGGAATGATTCAAATCTGATCATACATAGGAACAAAAATAAATTGAAAGAAGCAAGTACAGAAAACAGATGAGTATCCAGATAAGATATCCGAAGTATTCCCTACCTCAAAATAGGATCCAAATGGAACATCATGTGCCTGCTGCACGGTCTCAAACACCTAAAAGAAGTCACAAAATCATCCCGTTAGTTACTCTGAACACACCAAAGAAAAATTTTGTTTCTTCTTTTGGAACAGAGGTTGGTAGAAAAAGGAAAGGGGATGAGTTGCAAAAGCAAAGGAAGTTAACTAGACCACAAAAAAAGCTACCAACATTAAAACATAATCATTTATCATTATATTCTCCTTTGATATTTCATAATATGTAGTGAATAAACGCATCAGTCTAACCAGGTTTTTCTTGTCTGGTGATAGAACATGATGTTGCCACTCTGTCATGGCTGTATCTGGAGGGCACATAGGGCTGTTACAAAGTGATCTGAAGGTTATCTCTCGGACTTGACCATCATACTCATCTGCTGTATGCCACTGACCCATCTGTAAATATCATAACCATTGAGCCAACCAACATCTTAAGACCCAAAGTCACTTGGCTATCAAACATGTCAAAATACATGCAAAACAAACAAATATAAAGTTGTGCTTTCTTTATTTTCAATAAAAGAAAAATCTACAAAGGAAAAAGGAGAGAAGGGTCCTATAAGGGTGAGAATGCATCAACTCCAATATTCATATGCAAATGATTGATAGAGTAACCAACAGTATGAGAACTCCTAGAAGTGAGACTACCATTTATGAATGATATATTTTAATTCAGGAATGAAGGAAAGAGTTAAATCTAAAACTGAGCTTTTGAGACAAACATTGACATCAAAGGATTTTCTTTTTAGTATATGAGTAGACAGAGTATATGCATTTCAATTTTAGGGAGAAAGCTATCTCTTGTAATTGGAGAGCCCAAAACATTATAAACCACATTACAGGACATTATAACTTCAAATTTTCTATATGTTCAAGGAATCACAATAGCAATTGATAGCTTTCATAAGGAATCACAATAGCAATTGAAGAAAATTTACCACAAGATTAGTGTCCTTTCGTACTGAACGATATTTGCTAGTAAAATTTGAACCATCATTTAACAATAAGTTAAAAAACTGCTCAGCTGTGCAGGGAAAAACTTCCTGTAGAAGAATCACTAGTTATATATAAATAATTAAGCTGATAGTTAAACTCATGAAGATAAAAGATGAAAACAATGCCTACATTGTATATACCAACTAAAGCCTCTTCTTTGATAAAATGTGGAAGTTGTCCAGATTTTGACATGCTTTCTACAGGAGGCTTATCCAGCAGCTTATTTCCTCTTACAGAACTGCTATGTGCACGCTGCTCTGACTCCGCATTTTCCTATATAATGATAAATAAGAACACTTAATTGCTTGAACCTGTCCTCTATTCATACAAAAATTTTGAGGATAAAAAAAATAATATAAAATTGAAAGGAAAAAGAAAAATCTTCACATCGACCTCTATTTGCACATTAGGACTAAACACAGTTCATCATGGGTAAGATCTCATCCGGAGACATCTCCCTTGGGTTTATCAAATCAAATGATCAATTGGAAAATGTCCTCAACAAAAACCCCATTGAGAGTTCCTTGAATTAGTTATATAGATAGCAAGAATTCAAACTTGAGGGGTTGTTGGACATTAAACTTTATAAATAGTAATATTACGCGATATGCGCAACATGTAATTATGTCAATTAGGATAACCTTTATTCACTATATTTATGACTCAATTATAAATAAGAGCCTTTTCGGCATAGATAAGGAACATGCAATTCATCAAGTGTCCCTCCCTTATTTTTTCTATCTCAGCACTTGTATCGGTTTCATAATATGTTTCCAAAATAAAAGGCAAAAAGATTTTATTTCAGAGGGAATCGTAAACAATTACGGTTTAGGGAAAAAGCAACAGCATAGATTGTCATCAAAAATATATTGAAACTCTGGTTTCTCCCTCAAATGAGCACCCATCATTTTAGAGTAGTCAAACTCCTATGTTTGAATCTCTTCAAAGATTTTTACAATAAGAAGCAACTTATTCAAAGCCAACAAAACTAAGTTGATTAGGTAAGAGCTGTAACCTTCTTCTCAGCTTCCAACATTTCATGGAAATTCTTTGCTGCACGCTGGAGATTTCTGAAAGCATGATTCCTGTTCCAAAAGGATGCGAACATATATCTGACTCTACCTGAAATAATAAACAAGAAAAATGCCGACCTAATCAAATTATCTAACAAAGGCCATCTGTAATATGCAGTACTCACTTTTATTCACCAAAGAAAACCATCAACAGTAATTTTTTAAAAGAAATACCAGTAAAAATCAGAATAACATTACAAACAGTATCCAGCAATATAGTAATATGTCTGTCTATGAAAAAATGAAACTCAGTCAACAATAAAGGAAAATCCCCCAGCAACAAATGATATTGTTGTGATACATATAGAGAATGCGTAGAACCATAGTACCAAGTGGATGCAATCCCTTGAGCTTAATTGGATTGATTTATTTGTTAAAAATACGGACAAACTAAGCTTAATTGGATCGATTTATTTATGAAAAATCAGGACAAGCATTGAATTGAATCACAAATTAGAAATAAAACAAATTACTAACCATCAGGGCTTCCCAAAGGAGGGACGCCATGTCCACCAGCACCCATGCGAAGTATAATTGTTATAGCAGGATTAATAAATGCATGTTGACTCCTTCGAATCTTAAGAAGAAGTAGAATAGTTACACCAGATGAAAGTTTTAATTTGACTGAAATATTTAGTGAGGAGAGAAAAAGAATTAGAGATCATACCTCATCTATATCTTCAAATGGAATAAGCACCTGTCAAATATTTCAAAGAAATTAGTATTAGAACCAAAATTAGAAAAGCACAGTAAAAATACAAAGAAACAAAGAAAAAACAAAAAGTCACAACAAATAACAGATTGGCAGTGTCGATAAGTAAGAAAGGGATTTTTTCCAATAGTAGTATATATTAATAATACAGTTTCATAAAAAGTAAAGGTCCAGGCAAAGCCATATGACTATTAATGCAATTGTTTCTCCAGAAGAGAAACTTCACATGAAATCTAAACTACTCTTCAACTCAAATTTTTTTAATGACATCATGAAACATTATCAGAAAATCATAAAACTAAACCACCCAACATGAGTGATGTATCAACAACCTCCAACAAGAAGCAATGTAGTGTGCTAGTAGTGTTCACAACTCAAACTTGACAAAACAGAAGTATAGTCTTACCTTCATTTGCTTTGAGAACACATTGGAGTGAAAGCAAATGTGCCATGCTGAGACATACATACGACCATGGTACAAGAATGACCTCTCAAGTGCACAAGAATAACTATGATCAACAACCTGAAAAATATGCTTCACTTGTCAGATCAACAAAATTCCATATTAGTAATTGTTAACCAGAGACAAATTCTGTCAGAAACCTCGTCTGGATGAAGAGAAAATATTGTCTGAAGAGGCCCTGGCTTTTGATGGACTACAGTGGGCCCCGGCCTTTCCAAGGGTGGGATCCTTCTTCGAGGGTTGGCTCCTCCATAGCCATTTATCCTATTAGAGCAGTAATGAATATAAGAGACCAACAAATGATGATGATAATAATAATACTTCAGATGAATAGAAAAGAATAGAGACTAAATGATTCCCCTCTTTTAGGTTCACATTGGTAGTTCAGATACAAGAATAAGAGGGTAGAGAAAAGAATAAGAAAGGTCATATCTAGAAACTAGGTACAGCACAAAGCACACAACATCATTTCAATAAAGCCTATTTAAGATGACCTATTCTAACAATAATAATATAACACCCAAAGTATCTAGCACCAACATAAATCATATGATACATACATTTTTTCTTTAAATAATAAGAAAAGGCTCACCTGGAAGCATTTCCAGATAGTTTTATTGTTTTTATATGAAGACAAACCTGCCATGCAGTTACATATTAATAGTCATGCTTTTGAAACATAAAATGTATTAGAACCAAAATGCAAATAAAACCTTTAAAACCACACATAATTCTTCTGACAGGAGGTTACCTGCCCTGATGGACTATCCAAAGTATGCCACACTGCACCGGTCTGACCTTCACTTTCAACCGGAACAGTCACTGAACCAAGAACAGCACTTTTCCAAATTATATCCCAGTCATAAATTGTGACATTGATCTGCTACGTCAGCAGGGAAAGAAGTCAGTTTCACGAAAACCTACATAACAGATATAATCTGTCAAATAAGAAGCTTGTCCGACATAATGCAAGAAATATGCTGGCACTCCTTTATAGATATCAATCCCACAACATGCTAAAAATTTTCTGTTTGATCACTATACTTAGCTTCAAAAAGTTACATTTGCATAGGAATATTTATTTCCATTATTCTTCTCATCAGTTTTCTTTGTCTGAGTTTAGAAAAGAAACTGTATTTCCACACTAAACCCTCAAATTTGGAGTAAGCTAAGTTTTGGTCCTCCAGATTTAAAATTAATCATGTTAGTTTCAGTAATTAGAAAAAAGCTTTTTTAGCCTCTGCATCAAACATTTGACATACATGGCTGATGGATCACAAGTCATTGACATGATAAATCTTGCATTCTTATCATCAAACACCATATCACATTTACTTTCCTTTCAAAGTATTAATTTTGATGACATTTAGGTAGATTGTGTTTGGGCGGTAGGACTAAAAAAGTTTTTTTTTTCTTAATTAAAAGGACTAAAAAGATCAGTTGGAGCAAGATCATATTTACCCCAAATTTAACGTCTACAAACTTATTTAAGCTATAAATTTATTTGAAAACACACAACTAGAATCCAAATGAGTAAAAGATTATTAATAACAAACAACAACAACAACAACGATCTTTGTAGGTGGCATTGGCAGCATGGATCAAATGACACTATTATGTGCCATCATAAATCATGTCAATACCAAACCATGTAAATCAATATACTTCTAATGGTTTCACTTGAAGTTTTCTTGGTCTCCCCCTAACTCTAATTCTATGTATTGAACTACTGTCAGGAGCCAAGAATTGAAAAAAAGAAAAAAAGAAATAAAGATTTTCATTGAGAAGAACAAAAAGAACAAGAAGTAGGACAGTACTCTCTCCTCCAAGAGTTTCCCCTTCACAAAGGATTTCCTTTCACAAAGAGCTAATGCTTAGTCTACAAAATGAACATCCATCCCCTCTCCTCTCCTTATATCCTAACAAACTATCCTGCTCCATCTAATCTACTCTTTCCTTATATTAGGGATTCTACAGGTCTTCACCGCATATGCCCAAGCCACCGAAGATGAGACTGCACTGTCTTCTCCAGAATAGTTGTTACCCAAAATTTCTCTTTAATGCATCATTCCTGACACATTTTTTTATTAATTACAGTGGCAATAAAATAGTGTCATTTCATTGTAGTGAATAGGTTACATTGCCCATGAGATAAAACCACTCATATATCAAAACAGTTATATAGAAGCATTATCCACTATAAAAAATATATATTATTACATTAAATGTAAATTTGTCCTCTAAGAACGTAAAATCAAGGTAAAAAAGAACAGAAAGAAAAATTAAAAATCGTGGATAGGTGATAATTACTCCAATTCAACACATATGTTAGATAGATGATAAGCCAGATACCTGGACAGGAAGTTCATCAACAGAAAAATTGAACTCCTCGCCCCACATTGGATTTCTTGAACCAGGGACCATGGAACTGCATCAGCACACCAGGGCCCAATGAACAATGTTGAGCAAAAATATTGCTTTTGAGAAGATATGCTGAGTATGAGAAACGTATTATCCTATCCGTATGTCACACTTCTAACAGACTCTGACAGTGCACATTCCTTATTTTTTTGTCATTATATGGTCAATTCAGATAGTACATGCTTTAAAGTAATTATGAAACAATAAATATACAAATATATATATGTATGCAATCACATAGATATATGGGTGCAGTACACTTATTCCCAAGCATCAAAGTATTATTCCTCCTAATTCAAACTAAACTTACGGAGAGATAAATTCAAATAAAGGAGGGAAAAAAGCAGATCAACTAACCTGAACCGCTTTTCATTGCCACATGTGATGATAGCATAAGGATCCGATGTGCCATTTAAGTTTGCACCAACAAGATTCTTAGCAGCCAACAGTTCTAACTTCAAAGAGAATTTGAAAAAAAAAACCCACATATCATCAATAGATTCCAGCATATATATACTGCAAGACAAGTTGCCTTCTTCCCTGGGGAAGGAGGTCCAGACTATACATTGCTAGAAAACCTAATTACCTTGATCAGGTACCCTGAACTGCCTTGAGAATCCACTTTAGGCTGCCCCATCTACAAAAATAAGTGCAGAACTGCATGTCAACAAGTTAAAAATTACCCCACAAAGCAACTATCAGGAAAATCTAGAGCCACTAAGTTATAAACCCAAACAGTACTTTTGTTCTTGACACAAACGCAAAATAACTAGTGATTATTCACAATCCTAAGGAATTCCTAGCAGAGATAAAACTGAATGACAACCAAGTTCAAAATTACTCCGTGAAGTAACTAACAGAAAGGTTGAGACACTAAGTTAACAGCATTTCTATTCTTGACAAGCCACGTATGCAAACGAACTAGTGATCACAATTCACAATCCTAACGAACTCGTAGTAGAGACAAAACTGAACGTCAAGAAGTTAAAAATTTCTCCGTGAAGCAACTGTCACGAGAATTTCAAGCCATTCTAGTGATCACAATTCACAATTATAACGAACTCGAAACAATTGAACCCACGCAACTGCTCCACTTCAGCGAAACTAATCAATTCCACTGAAACCACAGAAAAATAAAAGGAATTCGAAAATAAATGCAAGATCATTCTATAGAACAAAACACAAGTGATCGTCAGAACAGATTAACTAAAACGAATCTCCACAATCCTTCCGTGATTTAAAAACAACACAACAGAAACATTAACGAAGCATTGGAAGTAACCGAAGAACTCAGAAAAGAACGAAAATAACCTTGTCCTTATCGTCGGAGACATCGACGGCGGCGGAATTGTCAGGAAGCGACGGATCGGCTTGGAAGTGTCCAGTTCGGGCGGCGAAGAAGCGATAGGCGATTATGACGAAGACGGAGGCGGCGACGGCGACTTTGATCTCCCATAGAGAGGGAAAGAGAAAAGCGAAGAGCACGGAATCAACGGTCCAGTTCATGGTGGCAACGTAAACAGATAGAGTAACTGAGGAATCAAACATAGAGTGATGAAGGAGTTGTTCTAGGGTTTAGGGAATGTTACGAAGCCATGGGAAGAAGAAGGAAGAGGAAGAAAGAACAAAGAGAGTCAAAGTTGGACCGTTGGAAGGAAAGAAAGAGAGTGTGAAGTGTCAAACAACTGCACTCTTCTTCTTGCCTCCTTGTTTTTCTTGCCTGAATGAACTAAACGGCAAGGATATCATAAAAAAATTGGGATTTAGACTTTTAGACACAGTAATATATTCCTTGTAGTTAGTGTAATCATAATTTCCTGGAAATAGTGTAATCATAATTTTATGTCACCAAAATAGTATATCTTTTATTAATCTCCAATATCATGCATGTAAATATTTCATTAACTCAAATTAAAACATAAATCAATGATATTACATGGAATTAATTATGAGAATATAAGAGCGTGTGAACTTTCACATGAATGAATAAAAAATATTATAATGTAGATTTAAGAGAAAAAAAAACATTTTTAAAATTAACTCTTTTTAGTCAGTTCGATTACTTAAATTAATAAATATGCATTACGATAGTATACAATTTTTTTCACGTGTTTTACCCTCTTTGCTATTTTTTTTTATCTTTTCATTAAACTAAAAAGGACTTCTTGGAGGCGATACTATCAAAATCGATCCAAATATTGAATCAATTGAGATCCTAGGCTAATAAGTCAATGGTGGAACGGTTACATTGTTAATTAAATTGATTGATATGGTATAGATTAAAAAAATTAAAATTATATATTTAATATAATTTGATATATCTATATTTTAGATTTAAAATATATTGTTATAATATATTCAATGTCTCATAAAAAAGTTTTAGAATAATACAAATATTACTACGATGATATAAATATCGGTAAAAACAGATATTATGGAATTTATAATTAAATTGATTGATATGGTATAGATTAAAAAAATTAAAATTATATATTTAATATAATTTGATATATCTATATTTTAGATTTAAAATATATTGTTATAATATATTCAATGTCTCATAAAAAAGTTTTAGAATAATACAAATATTACTACGATGATATAAATATCGGTAAAAACAGATATTATGGAATTTATGTGTTTAGGTCATAAAAATAGTTAGGACAATTAAAAAATATTATCTGTACCATTATAAAAAAAACACACACCACCATTTCGTAATTTATGTTTATAAAAGATAACTGTACATAATTTCTTACAATTTTTTAAATTCAAATAATTAACCACAATAAAAAATTACCTACATAACAAAAAAAATTACCTACAATAAAAAATATATTTATTTTTATAATTATTTTTATAAAAGAATTATAATTTAATAATATATTTTATTTCAATAATTATTATAATAAAATTATAAAAGTGTATATATTTTAATCTAATAAAAATGTAAATATATATGTATTTATGCTAGTTATTATATAAAAATGATATATTATTTGGTAACTCTCTTTGGTGTCATCTTTTAATTGAATAATTTTAACTTTTGATAAATAAAAATAATTTATTTTATTTGTTTATTTAATAAAATAAACAACGGAATATTTTTCTTTCAAAATAACTTAATAATTTTATTTTAAATAACAGTTACATAATTTTTTAATATTATTTTTATAAAATTATATGTATATATACTTTAAATTGTATTATTATTTTTTAATTAATTACTCATAAAAATAATGAAAATATATATATTTTAATGTAATAAAAATGTGAGTAATTATTATTAGTTATAATAAGTATTATAATAAGAAGACCATCATTAAAACATTAAGAATAAACTTAAAGAGTTATACTTTTCATACATTTTTTCTATCTACGTTTTCGCCATTGAGTAATTGTTTGCCATTTTATCACATTTTAGGAAGCATTTTTAACTCACTTTTTATTGTATGAATAAAAAACACTGCTTTTTGTATTATTTAATTTATGATTAAATCAATATGATTGTGTTTATAATGTTGGACATGATGATACTTTAGTTTTCTTAGCTAGACTTTTATCTTGGAGAGTTTATTCATCTTGTGAATTAATAATATATTAATTTTTCTTTAATGCATATATTAATTTTATATATTTATTCTGATCGTTTGATTTTCATATTACTCTTTTGTTCCTTATTTTCAAGTCGTAGCTGAGATATACATTTTTTGGTTAAATTTATTAGTTTCAAGTCTTTAGGTACTACAGAGAACCTTAGGTAATAAGGGTATTGACCTCAAATCATTATAGAAGGTCTTACATCACTACAAATAAGGGTTCTTCTTAGATTGATTTTTCTTATGTCTTTCAACATATTTTTTATGATATATTTTGAGTAAGGGTTTGACAACAACCACTCCTTTTTCATCAAGGTCCTGATAACAGCTAGTTGAAATATGTGTTGAATCTTTTTGCACTTGTCCATATCAAACTTCTTTAAAAGATCCTTGCAGTGTGCTTTGACTGATTAAAAATTGTACCATGTTCTAGTTGTTTTACCTGTAAGCCTAGAAAATAATTGATCTCTCCCATCATAGACATATCAAATTCTTCCTGTATACCCACAACAAACTGTTGGCAAAGTTTTTCATTAGTAGAACTAAAAATTATATTGTCAACATACACTTATACTAGAATGATATCACCACTAGCCCTTCTAATACAGAGAGTTTTATATACTCTCATCCTTTATAATTTTGTGATAAGTTAACATTAATTAACCTCTCATACTATTGTTTGGGGGCTTAGTCTAGTCCATACGGTGCCTTCTTGAGTTTGTACACATCTCTAGAGAATTTTTTATCTTCAAAACTTGAGGGTGTGTTACATACACTTCTTCACTGGTAATACCATTTGAGAATGCACTTTTAACATCCATTTAAAATAGTTTAAAACAACATAAACAAGCATTTGCAACCAGCAATTTAACAACCTCTAACCTAGCAACGAGAGCATAAGTTTCATCATAATCAATTCCTTCCTCTTGATTATACCCTTTTGCTACTAGCTTACCTTTATTCTAATACTTATGCCTTGTCCATCCATTTTATTTTTGAATATCCATTTAGTTCCAATAAGATTCATTTTTTTAGTCCTAGGTACTAATATCCACACATCATTTCTAGTGAATTCATTCAATTCATCTTGCATATGAGCTATCTAGTTATCATCACTGAAGGTTACAAAAACAAATTTAAGTTCAAGTTGTTAAAAAAGAGTCATGTGTTCACAAAAATAATTCAAAGCTTTTCGAGTAGAGACTCCCTTTTCAATTTTTCCAATGATGTTATCCAAAGATAAGTCCCTTAGAAGTCTCCAATCCTCATGCATGTCAATGTTAATTACTAGTGCAGTCTATTGGTCTATGTCAAGCCTAAGCCTCAGAAATTTGGTAATTTCATCTTCTCCTACACTATTCTTAGATGTATCCAACTAGTAAGGTTTTTCTGGTAATATAATTTGATATAAGGCATGTTGGGAGAATCCGAGGGGGAAATACCGAGGAGATCTCACAAGAATGAGAACCGAGCCAACATATAAAGGAATGACACCACCTTCAACCCAAAACCTTAAGGCATTAGGTTTGTGGGTCTCCTTTCTTATATGTTGCTCAACTTTCTCATTCCTACCCAATGTGGGACTTAGACTCACACTTGAATACCTAACAATCTCCCCCTCAAGTGTGAGTCCCTCCTCTACCACATTGATACACTCCTCCTCGAGCGGAAGCATTCTCAACCCGAGTACATTACTTATGACCCCTCACTTGTACCACCGTTCAAAACCATCAGGAAGACTTTCGATACAGGGTTAAACTGTACTCGCTCAGGCCGCAAACCAACGACTATGATACCAATTGTTGAGAAACTCACGCTATAAATACAGGAATGAACAAAATGAACGAAGATGAAGAAAATAGAGAACCCAAGATTTAACGAGGTTCGACAATTTGTCTACGTCCTCGGGAGCGTTTGAACGACTGTGTTTTGTTATTAGAGAGATCAAATCACTAGGGTTACAATTACAGATGATTATATAAATAACCCTAAACAAGGTACAATAACCAAAATACCCCCACACTCCAGGCCCAGCCCACAAAGCCTATAACTTCCCCTATTGGTATTATGAGCCATACCTAACAAATCTCCACCTTGGCGAATATACGCCCCCTTAGAAGATATACAATCCGGAAGTATCAAACACATAGTGAGTTGGACTACCATGCTTCTCTAGCAACTATAAACATTCAACAAATTCAGGCAATGCTTGAACTTGTCTGTGGTAACTGGCTTGGTTAACATGTCAGTTGCATTCTCCGCAGTACCAATCTTCTGCAACAGTATCTCACCAGATGCAATCAACTCTCTGATCTTGTGAAACCTCACATCAATATGCTTTGTTCTAGCATGATATATCTTGTTTTTTGCTAAATAAACAACACTCTGACTGTCACAATGCAACTGAACTCCATCTTGTTGAACAACCAATTTATTTACTAACCCAGTAAGCCACAAAGCTTCTTTTGCAGCCTCAACTATTGTCATATATTCAGCTTCAATGGTAGATAATGCAACAATAGACTGGATAGTTGACTTCCAACATACAGGTCCTCCACTGATAGTAAAAACATACCCAGTTGTCGACCTTCTATTATCCAAATCACCTGTATAATCTGAATCCACATATCCAATAACCAAAGGATCACCCTGTTGATTACCAAACACAATGCAATGCCCCACAGTACCTCTCAAGTACCTGAAAATCCATTTGATTGCCTCCCAATGTTGCCTACCTGGTTTAGACATGTACTTGCTAACTTGACTAACGGCATGAGCTAAATCAGGGCGAGTACATATCATTGCATACATTAAGCAGCCAACAACACTAGCATAAGGAACCTCTGTCATGTCTGCAACCTCCTTATTTGTCTTAGGACACTGGTTTGAACTGAGCTTGAAGTGATTTGCCAATGGAGTGCTCTCAAGCTTCGCATTGCTCATTCCAAATCTTTTTAGTACCTTCTCAACATAACCTTGTTGAGATAACCACAATTTCTTTGAGCTTTTATCCCTGTGAATCTCCATTCTAAGAATTTTCTTTGCAGCACCTAAGTCTTTCATATCAAATTCTTGACTCAATAAAGCTTTCAAACCAACAACATCATCCAAATTTTTCGCAGCAATCAACATATCATCAACATACAGTAGCAGAAAAATAAAAGAACCATCATCAAGACTCTTTACATAAACACAACAATCATACTCACAACTCTTGTAGCCAATCTAAATCATGTAGGAGTCAAACCGTTTATACCATTGCATTGGAGACTGTTTCAATCCATACAAAGATTTCTTCAACCTACAAACTAAATGCTCATGTCCAGGTTGAGAAAAACCCTCTGGCTGCTGCATATAAATTTGCTCCTCTAAATCACCATGCAAGAAAGCAGTTTTAACATCCATATGCTCTAAATGCAAATCCCAGGTAGCTACTAATGCAAGTACTGCCCTGATAGAAGTGTGTCTAACCACAGGAGAAAAAATCTCATCATAATTTATGCCTTTCTTCTGTGAAAACCCTTTTGCTACTAGGCGAGCCTTGAACTTTTCCTCATCTTTTTCTGATACTGCTAGCTTCCTCTTGTACACCCATTTGCAACCAATAGTCTTCATTCCTTTAGGAAGGCGTGCTAACTCCCATGTCTGGTTTTTCTGCAAGGATTCCATCTCTTCTACCATTGCACCTATCCAATTCTCTCTATCCTGGCTAGTGATAGCCCCTTGAAAACTGGTTGGATCCTCACTGGTAATGTTAAGAGCAAAAGAAACCATATCCTCAAAACCCAATCTGGTTGGAGCTTTTACATTGGTGCGTCTCTCTCTATCTCTTGCAAGATTATAGTCCTGCAAATGAACTGTACTATAATCATCTGATGCTGGATTAGAACTTTCAATTCTCTCTAATGTTGCTGCTGCTGGGATATGTTCTAACTCCATTTGCACCTTTTCTTGATTTTGCTGCAACATGGACTGCTCATCAAAAACTGCATCTCTACTGATCACCACTTTCTTGTCAACTGGATCCCAAAACTTGTAGCCTTTCACACCTTTCTTGTAGCCCAGAAATATGCACTTCTTGGATTTTGCATCAAGTTTTGATCTCTCATCACTAGGCACATGCACATAAGCAGGACAACCGAATATTCTTAAGTGACTAAAATCAATTGCATTTCTTGTCCATACCTCTTCTGCAACCTTACCACCCAAAGAAGCTCGTGGTGATCTGTTGATGAGGTAACATGCCATACTAACCGCCTCTGCCTAGAAAGCTTAGGAAGCCCTGCATTCAATCTCAAACATCTAGCCCTTTCAGTCAACGACCTGTTCATTCTTTCAGCAACACCATTTTGTTGTGGTGTCTTTCGTACTGAAAAATGTCTCTGAATTCCATGCTCCTCACAGAATTTTTGGAACTGTGAATCAGTGTACTCTGTGCCATTATCAGACCTCAAATACTTGATCTTTCTACCTGTTTGGTTCTCCACCTCAGCTTTCCACAACTTGAACTTGTCAAAAACTTCAGATTTCTGTTTCATGAAATACACCCAAACTTTTCTAGAAAAATCATCAGTAAAAGTAACATAGTACATAGATCCACCAAATGAAGACTCTCTAGTAGGGCCTTATACATCAGAATGCACATAATCTAGAATCCCTTCAGTTCTATGCTTTCTAGTCATAAAACTAACTCTAGTCTGCTTCCCAAGAACACAAAACTTACAAAAATCGAACTTGCAAGTTTTAACACCATGCAACAAATTTCTTTTATGCAATTCAGTCATCCCACGTTCACTAAGAGGTCCAAGTCTCATATGTCATAATTTTGTATTATCATCATGTGACTCAACAGAATGAACTCCACCTACAACTGTACTCCCTAACAGTTTATAGATATTTCCAGTAGTTATCTTTCCTTTCATCACAGTCAATGCACCTTTAACAATTCTAATGGTCTCCCTATCCTCATCAGCTTTAGGAATAAAATCATTCTTATGTAAAGTGCCCAAGGAAATCAGATTCTTTTTCAATTCAGGTATATGCCTAACATCACACAATGTTCTAACAATACCATCATACATCCTAATTCTGACATCACCAATACCAACAATATTGTAACATCTATCATCACTTAAATAGACACAACCAGAATCAGCTGACCTGTAAGTCGTAAACCACTCCCTATTAGGCGTTATATGATAAGAGCATCCTGAATCAAGAATCCATACATCTGAAAACTGAGTAGTTGAAACAGAAAGCATGTCCCCGTCACTGTCAACAGATTCCTCATTCTGCACCACATTTACAGACTTGGATAAGTCAGCCTGTTTTTCATCATTTTGCTTTTTCCACGTTGGACAGTCCTTCTTCATATGACCTGACTGTTTACACTTGTAACATTGAATCGTCTTTTTACCCCTTGACTTTGATCTGAAATTTCGTTTTCCAGAACCATCCTTTTCTTGCTTCCTTCCACGTTCCTGACCACCCTTAATGTATAAACTATCACCTTGAGAAGAACTCTCCCCTGCATTCTGCTTTCGTTGGTTATGTGCTAACAACACTGCAGTAATCTCCTCAACCTTGATTGTTTCTTTCCCATACGTAAGGGTTGTCACAATATGTTCGTAGGAAGAAGGCAAAGAACATAACAGAATTATTGCTCTGTCTTCATCCTCGATCTTCACATCTAACTGTGCTAAATTTGTGATTATTTGATTAAAAATATTCACTTGTTGTGCAAGATCATTACCCTCCTGCATCTTCAGCCCATACAACTTCTGCTTAAGATACAATTTATTCGTCAAGGTTTTTTGACATAAATTGGGATTCCAATTTCTTCCAAATTTCATCTAGAGATGACAAACTGATTACATGGTACATGATATTGTCTGCCAAACACAATTGTATGGTTCCTGCTGCTCGTTCCTGCAGATCCACCCAATCCTCATCCTCCATCTTCGCTGGTTTCTGCGACTTTAAAGTCTTCAACAGCCCTTGTTGTGCTAACATATCCTTCACCCTCGTCTGCCATAATCCGAAATTACCGTGACCATCAAATTTCACAACTTCGAATTTAGCACCTCGTGACATAGCCATCTCAACTCGCTCTGATACCACTTGTTGGGAGAATCCGAGGGGGAAATACCTGGGAGATCTCACAAGAATGAGAACCGAGCCAACATATAAGGAAATGACACCACCTTCAACCCAAAACCTTAAGGCATTAGGTTTGTGGGTCTCCTTTCTTATATGTTGCTCAACTTTCTCATTCCTACCCAATGTGGGATTTAGACTCACACTTGAATACCTAACAATTACTGTTGTTGTTAATATACATTATAACTACTACGAGCTGAAATATTGTAAGTATGAAAATTTTATTATTAAAGAAAGTTCATAATTTTTGTGTGTGAAGAATATATGTTGTGCGCAACTCTGATTTGACTAGTATTTTGTGAAGGATTTCTTAAATTAAGGACACTATGTAGAATTTGTAGCATGACGCATATACAAAAAGGTTATATATGAAATTGAAATTGTCTTTTTTGGATCATATTTTGATGGATAGTCATATACATTATTTTCATTATCGTACTCTAATTTCATATATATGGGAATTTACAGTTTCAAACATAATAATCTTCTTTTAAAATAGTTACAAAGAAGTTAATCAATGTGTGAATTAGTTAGCTAAATATGAATTTTCTCTAATTTGAAGGAATAAAAATGTTGGAATCCCCTCTTTAATTTATGAAATATTTCTCATGAGAATTCATGTAGATATTAGTTTATTGAACTTTATATCATTTGATGGTTGTAGATGTTATATAGTAGTGATGTCGTTTAAGGTTATATCATCTAGTGAACCAGTCATATTGTGCATAGGTTTCTCTAAGTTAGTTTTCAATTGTAATTCAAACTAACTTGAAATAATTTTGAGCTCCTACATATGGGAGAATTGGGCAACTCATTAGAGTATGCATAAATGCTTACACAACATTAACAATTTCTAAGCAACTTAATGATTATTTGTAACAATTTTTTGCGCTCCTATATATGGGAGTGTTGATCAACTCGTTAGAATATGCATAAATCCTTACACAACATAGACAATTTGTAAGCAACTTTTAATGATCATCTTATTTAATAAACAATATAGTTCATTCATTTTTATCTTTGTGTTTATTATTTGTTCATTGGCTCTGGTAGGTGTGATTTGTTTTTACTAGTTTGACAATTCTTTCTTTGTTTTTTAGGAGTTTTCTTATTGTTCCTTGTTTTTCATCTCACCCTCAAGCATTTTTTTAAAGATCTCAAAGGCAAAGATGACAATTTAAGAGATATGGGTTTGATGGTATTCTTTAGTTGTAGTGGAAAAGGTTGAGTCACCTAGACCAATTACTGTTCGTAGGATAGTTGTTTGTACTGAGGGTGAGAAGATGATTGTGGCTATGCACAAAGAGATTCTCTAAAAGAGTGAGTCTTTGGAGCTAGTGCGACTATCTAGAGGTAAAATGATTGTTGGGTACAAGTGGATCTTCAATAAGAAATTTTGGGAGCATGTGATGATATATCTTTTGTTGACGCCCTTAAATTATCGTTTAATGGTAGAATGTCTAGCAATGTGATGACTCTTTAACAACTGTATCAATTGTTCACAAGTAATAAATGGATAGAAGTCCAAATATTGAATCCAGAAAGACTTGCTATATAATTATTTAATCATAAGTAAAATTAAATATAAGTTTTTGAATAAGAGAACAAAACAAAAGTAACAATTTGAATACTTTACAAAAATAAAATGTAAAATAGAGATTGATTAAAAGGACTCAAATAATTTAAACAATAAAAATAAATAAATAAAAATTGTAAGAAGAATTGTAGAAACAAATTTAAAAGAATAAAGAACCAAAACAAATCCAATTACGGAATTAATTCAATGGAATTTTTTTTACTTTATTCCTTAGTGAAAAAAACTTATATTACTTAAGGATGCATCCGACTCCTTGGTGAACGATGTTAAGCAACCAACATTAGAGATGAAGACTTACAACTGACTTGATAGTTCGTATCTTTGTTCCTAGTTTTAAGTTATACTACAATTTTATGCAAATCTTAATTTATAAAAGGGATTCCAAATTAGAGCTTAAAATATGAAATTGTGATTTGTTTAGCTAAAACAAGCATAAAGAACAAGGTAGAAACAATTAGCCAAATAATCAAATAATGTTGGAAAGGAGAATATAAATTATATGGTTAGATAACTACATTAACTTCTAACACCAAGATGTTTAGCTACTCGCGACTTTAAACTGACACAAAGACCAAAAAACAAAAAAAGAGAGCAAATAATTAAGAGCTTAAAGTGCACAAGTACTCTAATTTGTGTGTATGCCTAGAATGATTTACAATGTTGGTTAACCCTTGTAATTAAAACATTTTGAGTTGAGATTTTTCTTCACCCACTCTTAGAGTATCTTCTTAGATCAAGAAGCAACAATAGTAGTTACAACAAGGTACAAGTTGTCCTAATTTCTTAGAATCTTTTAAGAATGTAAGTTACATCTCTCTCGCTTAAACTCCCTATAGGTTTGATTAAGCAATAATCTTGTTTCTGCTTCGACCAAAATACTCCCAATTTCCTGCTAAAATAAATAGAATGTAAAATTCTAATAAAATGATATAAAAATAATTTTGAGTTAAAAGTAATGAAGAATACAACAAAAAGGAATAATAAATGCCTATAAGTAATAAAGTTGGTAAAAGTATACCAGTATTTCACACTTATCACCATAATAAATTTGAACTTTACTTATTCTTGAACAAAACCAAACATAAGAAAGTCTTAAAAAACTAAGTGTTTTAGAAATAGATTCTGAAGTCAATTTTTGTTCTCAAACATTAAGTTAATCACATAATTTAGAAGTAGAGATCATAAAAGTTTCACGGCTGAACTAAAATAAGAAATTATTTTGGATTAAATAATTCTTCTCTTCCAATCCATATAGTGTTTTTGTTTGCAATTATTTTGAATTTGTCATAAGATAATTTTGTTGAGTAAAATGAAAATTCCTAAATGAAATTCTTGTAAAAAAAAAAACCTCATTCCATCACTTCGTGAAAACTACATCATAATTTTGAGATTGACTAATAAATTTATGCATAACGTGGTTCCATAGAATTTTCTTAAATCAAACTAAAATCTCAAACTTGACAATTTTAACTATTTCAATAAGTTACAAAGCATCTATGCACTCAATTCAACAACCATATATCATGCAAAAACATATAATTCCATTTGACTATCTCAAACCCTCTAACAATATCATTTCATACCATTTTCCACTTGTTAATAAATCAAATTCATTTTAAAAACTTTCTAATTTCATTTGCTTATGTATACTTAAACTCCATACATATCTAAGTCACTAATTCAACAAACATCTGTTTCACATTTTGAACAAACTTCAAACATGATATATCAACACATAACATAAGCAGATCATGTACACCCAAGTCAATCAAAATACAGCTCCACTTTTCTTAATTGCAAATTGATTTTCTCTCAATGCTCAAAATGATTCAAAACCAGGTTGTAGAACATTTACAATTAAATAACAAACTTGCTTCTCTTATATCAATTTTTTTCTTCTAAAAAATATTTAAAAGTTATTTAAATTTAGGAAGGCTTAACTTGCCCTCGTAAAACCTAATTTAAAAATCAAATAGATCATTGAAGAATTAAACTATGATAAATAAATCTACTCAACTCAAATATCACATACAAACACAAAATTCAATACATGCAAACTTTACTAGACAAGAATAAATTAAGATCTGAAGAAAAAAAATTACTCAAAATAAAAATATAATCAAATGAGATTATCTTAGACTGTATTGTTATCTAAATTATGTCTTTCGATCAGATAAAAGACGAGATAAAGATTAAATATTTTAGAATTAAAATAAATAGAATGTAAAGGAAAGAAATTAAATATATCATAAGATTTCTATAATTAATTTCTAAATGGTTAAAATTTTAATTTACTTTTTTTTCAGTCATCCCTCCTAAACATGGTTCTTACAATATCTAGCAATTTATTCTGCATTAAATACAATTAAGATGTACTAAATTTAACTACATCCAACATTTATTGTTAAGATAAATTTTTAATTGAAAACAAATTATGTCTTCTTAATAATATAGATATATAACATATAGTATTATATTAATACTTATTTTGAAATTTATTTTTTGAATTAATTATTTTAAAATGCTTTTGTGAAATTGATTTTATAAATACGTAATTAAGTTTATAAATTCATAATACTCTACATTAAGAGACTAATTATTATTATTATTATAATTATTATATACATATGTGCACACACATAAAATCATATTTTAATTTGAATTTGTTTATTATACGGATAATTCATATAAATTATCATGGTCGTTTGATTAAGTATACTCAAATTAAATACTAAACAAAACTTAATCGTATTAAATTGGCATTTAATGATATTAACACACTGATTAAACTGTTTAAAATTTAATTTATCATTATATCTATTTGTTATAGAATATGGACAAAAATTATGTTTTAAAATATTTAAAATAGTTATTGAAAGCTAAATAACTAATATTTGGGATACACAAGGTAAAATAGGTATGATATAATTATATTTATTAGATCTCCACTTCTTGATAAAATCAATTATAATATATGAATACATTTTTTATACATTTTTTTAACAATCTCTATAAAAGTGATTGATGCATATTTAATGTACGTGAATGTATAATTTATTATAAATAAATTATTATTATTATTCTATCATCTTCATATCAATAAAATCAAAATTTTCATACCCATAACATCTCCATACAATGTTACAGCTCTTGGAAAAAGCACTCTTACTAATTGTGACTAAGTCAAGAGTATGAGCTTTTAGTCACCCTTTTCTTTCATCTCAAAATTCTAACATCCTTGTGTTTCCACTGCCTCTTTATTTCAAAATTCTAACATGTTTAAAAATAAAATATTTAATTTTTTTGGATAATAATGTAAAATAATTTAATTTTTCACCGTCAATATCTATATTAAATTCCATTTCCACTTTTTTTTCTTTTAAAATCTTATTTTCAGATCCAAACAAATCTTTAAAAAATTTAAAAATAAACTGAAATCTGAAATTAATTTATTCCCAAAGAAACCTAACAACAGAAGGCAAAAGATTTGCGAAATTAATCACCCAAGAGTGAAGGATTCAGAAAAAGAAGTTAAAGGTGAAGAAGAGGGAAGTAATAAAAGCGTGCAAATGTTAGGGTAGCGGCGGACACGTGTGAAGACAAGGAACCGGCAAGTTCCAATATATAAATAGCGGCAACCTGCGTTTCCTTTCTACTCTTCCTAGGTTTATAACGTTAACTGCTGCTGCTGCTCCCACTACCCACTCTCTTCTTGCTCCTCACGCCGCCAACTCCCCATTCTCAATCTCTCTTCACTCTCTCGGTACTTTCTCTCACCCCCTCTTCCACCTTTCACACTCTCTCTCACCACATGCACGTCCACTTTCGCCTCTTCAACTTCCATTCCACCTTCATTTGTAGACACTTTCGTTACTTTTCCGTCACGGTGCTGCTGTTTCACTTCTACTGAACGTGTTTGTGTGTTGATGTCTGCGATTTTTTTGAGTCTCCGTTTGTGTTGCAACTCCCGATACTTCGTTTTTTGGATTTAGGTGTGCATTGAGTTAATTATGTGTGTGAGTGGTGGTGAAATTTTAGGTGTTGGTATGGGGTGAGTTTTTTGTGTCGTTGAAGGCTGGAGTATTTTACATCCTTGATCACTTTGCTGTTTAATGTGTTTTGTTCTGTGTAAGTAACTCTTCTTGCGGGGTTTCCCCCTTCCTGTATTCGTGATTTTGCTTGGTTTGAAGAATTGGTGTTGAAACTTCTGGTTTTATCTACAGAGGGACGAAACTGGATTTAAAGTTTCAAATGGAATTTGAAAGTTACAATTGTGCGCGCGCGGGTGTGAGTGCTTATTTAAATACAAGATCTTTTGGAAGACTTTTTTATTTAAAAAGTGAGAGTAACCAACCTATTATTGTTCCAAAAGACTATATATATGATTTATCAGTTCAATTCAATCTCGTCTTTTAAATGTTAAATTTATATTGACTTTGAGTCTTTTTTTTTTTTTCTTTTATTA